>Ga0209197_1000116_pt1 | contig 57326 bp, 49 predicted proteins | sample COGITO_mtgs_1105_4_FD_184802 | JGI IMG/M metagenome (GOLD analysis project Ga0209197, IMG submission 184802) | Pelagic marine microbial communities from North Sea - COGITO_mtgs_110512 (SPAdes) (version 2) | ecosystem: Environmental > Aquatic > Marine > Epipelagic ... | reverse complement strand
TCATTGCAAAAGGCATTAAATGTGCCAATACTTTTTCTGAAAGTTTTAGTTTTTCACCTAAAACAGCAGCATATTCTTTAAGGTCATCTTCTTTTGCAGCCGCTTCAATAGTATGCATTATTTCAGTCACCAATAAGGCCAAACCTTTTCCATTTTGCATGGTCACTTTTCTCCCCAATAAATCTTGTGATTGAATTCCTGTTGTTCCTTCGTAAAGGGACGAAATTCTAATATCTCTATAATACTGTTGCAAACCAAAATCTGTACAAAAGCCGTAACCACCTAATACCTGTAAGCCATTATCTACAGATTCTGCACCCGCTTCAGATGGAAATGTTTTTACAATAGGGATAATCATCTCTAGTAACAGGTTGTACTTTTCTTTTTCTTCTTCTGAAGTTGCTGTCGTAATAATATCTTGGTATTTTGATGCTAAAAAAACTAAACTTAAAGAACCCTCTGAAATAGATTTCTGCAACAATAACATTCTTCGAACATCAGGATGTTCTATAATTAAGCTTTGTTTTTCTGTAGGATTTTTTTTTCCAGTACTGGTTAATTTTCTTCCTTGTGGTCTTTCATTTGCATATTGCAATGAAGTTCTATAAGCGGCCATTGCAATTGCAGCAGCACCCCTACCGACAGCTATTCTTGCCCCATTCATCATTAAAAACATTTGATTTAAACCTTTGTGCTCTTCACCCACAAGCCAACCTCTACAATCATCAGTGTCACCAAAACCTAGATGTGTTGTGCAATATCCTCTTTGTCCCATTTTCTGAAAATCTGCAATGGTCATTACATCATTATACTCCAAACTCCCATCTTTTTTCAGCCTTTTTTTAGGAACAACAAAAAGTGAAATCCCTTTCGTTCCCTGAGGAGCACCTTCAATTCTTGCCAACACTAAATGCACAAAGTTATCTGCATACTGATGATCCCCACCAGAAATAAATATTTTTTGTCCACTAATTTTATAATATCCTTCGGCTGTTGGACTCGCTTTGGTTACGATATCAGACAAAGAACTTCCCGCCTGTGGTTCTGTTAAACACATTGTGCCTCCCCAAATCCCTGCAAGCATATTTGGTATATAGGTTTCTTTTAGTGTTTCGTTACCAAACTCAATAATTAACTCTGCAGCCCCCTGAGTTAAACTTGGATATCCAGGCAAATGATTGTTTGCGGCATCCATAACATACACGGCAGCTTGCAATGCGGAAAAAGGTATTTGAAGGCCACCATCTTCATAATTAAAAGAAGCTGCTATGATACCCATTTCTCCAGATTGACGCATTACCGTCTCTACCTGTTTATGCACGATTACTTTGCCATCTTTGTGATATGCAGGAGTTTCATCCATTTCTTTAAAATAGGGATACAATTCTCTGTCTGAAAATTCCTTAACAGAGTCTATAAAAAGATTCAATGATTCCATATCATGCTCCTGAAACCGCTCTCTTGATAATAAATTTTCTAAGCTATGAATATCATAAAGAAGGTACTTCAAAGTTTCTAGGTCTACATATTTTTTTGACATGGTATCTATCTGTTTTACAATTGATTTTTAATTTTCACTAACTCTGCCTTTACCTCTTCTAGTCTGCTAATAATTTGATGATTAAAAAGAGTTCCATCTAAGTTCTTTTTTAATTTTTGTTTTGCACCATCTAACGTAAAACCTCTTTCTTTTACTAAGTTAAAAATAAGTTTAAAGTTTGCTATATCATCTGCAGTAAATAGGCGATTCCCTTTTGCATTTTTTTTTGGCTTTATAATATCAAATTCCTTTTCCCAAAAACGAATTAAAGAGGTATTTACATTAAAAGCTTTGGCGACTTCGCCAATTTTATAATACCTTTTTTCTGGTAAATCTACGTGCATATTCTTCAGGATTCAGTAATTGATACTCGAAAATATTATCTTTTTTCTTATAAATAAAATAAACCTTAATCATAAGACTGGCCTTCCTCCTCAGATGCCTTTTGCATTGCTGAAAATTGTGCTGGTGTTAAATCTCCGTAATAAAAATTAATAGGATTTAATGCTTTACCATTCTTACGAACTTCATAATGTAAATGTGCAGAAACAGATCTTCCGGTATTTCCCACGTATCCAATTAAATCTCCACGCTTTACATTCTGTCCACGTTTTGCTTTAATTTTACTCATATGTGCATAAATTGTTGTGTATCCATAGCCATGGTTTATATAGACTACTCTGCCATAAGTTGCGCTTCTACTAGAGCGAATTACTTTACCATTTCCAGAAGCATAAATTGGTGTTCCCGTTGGTGCAGTAAAATCCATTCCTTTGTGAAATTTTCTAATTTTTAGTATCGGATGCATTCTCCATTTATAACCAGAAGCCATTCTTGTTAAATCTACCAATTTTACCGGCAATATTGCAGGAATTGCCGCTAGCATTTTCTCTTTTTCCTTTGCTAAAATTACAATTTCATCTAAAGATTTAGATTGTATAACCAATTGCTTAGATAAAATATCTATGTCTTTGGTTAATTGCTTTATCATTTTAGAATTATCGTAACCGTCTAAGCTCTTATACCTATTTACCCCACCAAAACCAGCTTTTCTTTGCTCATTTGGTATTGGATTAGCCTCAAAATACATCCTATATATATTGTTATCTCTCTCCTGCAACTGATTTAAAACAGCAGAACTCTCTGCTATTCTCTTGGAGAATAAATCTAAATTTAATTTTAAATTTTCATTTTCTCTGTTTATAGCTCTTTCATTTGGAGACATTAAAAACTGACTAAAGATTATAAAACCTATAAATGCAGTCAATAAAACTGACAAAACACCGAAAATAGTTTTCTTATAATACTCACTTTTCTTTACATCAATTTTTCTGTAAGAAAGTGTATCTGCATCGTAATAATATTTTACTTTTGCCATAGTTGTAAATGTACTATTTTTGTTTTTTAAATGAGTTTATTGTATAAATCTCATTTTTAACAATAGGCCAATTTACAAAATGTTTTACAACTACTTTTTGTAAGTTGTTTTTTTTAAGATATATTAACATAATTAACTCTCCGCAGTATCGGAAAGAAACTTTTTTTATGAAATCACAAGACATACGCGCTACGTTTTTAAATTTTTTTAAGGAAAAATCGCATTTAATTGTGCCCTCTGCTCCAATGGTTACCAAAGATGACCCAACTTTAATGTTTGTGAATTCTGGAATGGCGCCTTTTAAAGAATATTTTTTAGGAAATGGAAAACCAAAAAACGATAGAATTTCAGATTCTCAAAAATGTTTACGTGTTTCTGGTAAACATAACGATTTAGAAGAGGTTGGTTATGACACCTATCATCATACCTTATTTGAAATGCTAGGAAATTGGTCTTTTGGAGATTACTTTAAAAAAGAAGCAATTTCTTGGGCTTGGGAATTGTTAACCGAAGTTTATAAAATAGATAAAGATATATTATACGTAACCGTTTTTGAAGGTTCTGCTGATGCTGATAATCTAAAAATGGATACGGAAGCATATGATTTGTGGAAACAATTTATTGCTGAAGACAGAATTTTAAAAGGAAATAAAAAGGATAATTTTTGGGAAATGGGTGCTCAAGGACCTTGCGGACCTTGTTCTGAAATTCATGTAGATATTCGTTCTGCAGAAGAAAAAGAAAAAGTAGACGGTCGTACTTTAATTAATGAAGATCATCCGCACGTTGTAGAAATCTGGAACTTAGTTTTCATGCAATTTAACAGAAAAGCCAACGGAATACTAGAAGATTTACCAAACAAACATATAGACACCGGAATGGGTTTTGAGCGTTTGTGCATGGTGCTACAAAATGTTCAGTCTAATTATGATACCGATGTTTTTACACCAATTATTAGTGAGATTGGTGCAATAACGAATACAAAATATGGTAGTAATGCACAACAAGATATTGCAACTCGTATCATATCCGATCATTTAAGAGCGGTTGCTTTTTCTATTGCAGATGGTCAATTACCAAGCAATACTGGCGCTGGTTATGTAATACGTAGAATATTACGAAGAGCAATTAGATACGGATTTACATTTTTAAACAAAAAAGAACCTTTTATATATAGGTTAACAGATGTATTGTGTAAAAAAATGGGTGATGCTTTTCCTGAATTAATAGCACAAAAACAACTAATTGAAAACGTAATTAGAGAAGAAGAAGCTTCTTTTTTAAGAACCTTAGATAAAGGTTTAGTCTTATTAGATGTAATCATTTCAGCTTCTAATACTAAAGAAATTTCTGGTGAAAAAGTATTTGAATTGTATGATACTTTTGGTTTCCCAGTAGATCTAACTGCACTAATATTATCTGAAAAAGGATATACTTTAGATGAAAAAGGGTTTCAAGAAAAACTTCAAAAACAAAAAAATAGATCTAGGGCAGCAAGCGAAAGTTCTACAGAGGATTGGACTGTTTTAGTTGACGATACTGTTGAAGAATTTATTGGTTATGATGCTTTAGATGCTCCTGTAAAATTAACAAGATACAGAAAAGTAACGTCTAAAAAAGATGGAGAAATGTATCAATTAGTTTTTAACTTAACTCCGTTTTACCCAGAAGGTGGCGGACAAGTTGGGGATAAGGGATATTTAGAAGATATACATGGAAATGTTGTTTATATTCTAGACACTAAGAAGGAAAATAATGTAATTATTCACTTTACAAAAAATCTTCCAAAGCATATAAACGGCGACTTAAAAGCTGTTGTAGATGAAAAACAACGTCATAGAACAACCTGTAACCATTCAGCTACGCATTTACTAAACCAAGCTTTAAGAGAAGTTCTAGGGACACATGTAACACAAAAAGGTTCTGCAGTACACTCAAAATATTTACGTTTTGATTTTTCTCATTTTTCTAAATTAACTTTAGATGAATTGCAAGCTGTAGAAGATTTTGTAAATGCACGTATTTCTGGAAAACTACCTTTGATAGAAAAAAGAAACATACCAATGCAACAGGCAATTGATGACGGTGCGATTGCTTTATTTGGAGAAAAATATGGAGATACCGTGCGCGCTATTAAATTTGGTGCCTCTGTGGAATTATGTGGTGGTACCCATGTTAAAAATACAGGAGATATTTGGCACTTTAAAATAAAATCTGAAGGAGCCGTTGCGTCTGGAATTAGAAGAATTGAAGCAATTACCAATGACGCAGTAAAAGATTTTTATTCTGAAAATAATAAAACTTTATTTGAAATTAAAGATTTACTAAACAATGCAAAAGAACCTGCAAAAGCAGTTCTTAAATTACAAGAAGAAAATACTTCTTTGCAAAAACAAGTTGAACAACTTTTAGCAGAGAAAGCTCAAAATTTATCTGGTAAAATTAAAAATCAGTTACAAGAAATAAATGGCGTACAATTTTTAGCTACAAAAGTAGATTTAGATGCAAACGGCATTAAAAACCTAGCTTTTACTTTAGGTAAAGACTATCAAAATTTATTCTTATTATTTGCTACCAACCCATCTAAAGACAAAGCAATGTTAACATGTTATATTTCTAAAGAATTAGCAAATGAGCGTGGTTATGATGCGGGTAAAGTAGTTAGAGAATTAGGGAAGTTAATTCACGGCGGCGGTGGCGGTCAAAATTTCTTTGCAACTGCTGGTGGTAAAAATCCTGGAGGAATACCTAAAGCTTTAGAGGAAGCTAAAAATTATTTAGTGTAAAATTTAAACTTTTTCTATTTTTTAAGATCGAAGTGTAAGTGCCGTAAGCCGATCTATTTTTCGAATAAAAAGATTAAATTTGAAATAATTTTACATTATCGAACACTTGATTATGAAACTTCAAACTAAAATTCCTCTAAAAAAAGAAACACAGAATCTAATAGATTATCAGTCTAATATTCTGTTGTTAGGCTCTTGTTTTTCAGAAAATATTGGAGACAAATTAAGTTACTTCAAATTTCAATCTACTCAAAACCCATTTGGTATTCTATTTCATCCAAAAGCAATAGAAAATTTAATTTCAAATACTAGTAATAAAAAAGTATATTCTAGTGATGATCTTACATATCAAAATGAAATTTGGCATTCTTTTGACGCGCATTCTAGTTTAAGTTCTGTAAAACAAAACGAACTTCTAAACAAACTTAATTCAGCAATTTCTTTAACTAGTGAAAAAATAAAAGAAGCTTCTCATATTATTATTACTTTAGGAACTTCTTGGGTTTATAGATTTATAGAAACAGATAAAATTGTTGCGAATTGCCATAAAATTCCACAGAAAAAATTCTTAAAAGAACTCTTGTCCATTGCTGAAATTTCAGAAAGTTTAGCGCATAGTATTTCTTTAATTAAGTCTCTAAATTCAGATGTATCTATTACGTTTACTGTTTCTCCTATAAGACATTTAAAAGATGGTTTTATTGAAAATACACAAAGTAAATCGCACTTAATTGCAGCAATCCATACTTTAGTTAATAAGCAAAATGTTTCTTATTTTCCTTCTTATGAAATCATGATGGACGAATTACGTGATTATCGTTTTTACGCAGAAGACATGATTCATCCAAATAAAACAGCTATTAATTATATTTGGGGAAAATTTATAGACACTTGGTTTTCTGAAGAGACGAAATCAACAATAAAAGAAATTGATGAAATTCAGAAGGGAATTTTACACAAACCTTTTCATGAAGATTCTGAACCACATCAACAATTTTTACTAAAGTTAGAGCAAAAAAAAAGTAGTCTTCTAGAAAGACTACCATTTATTAATTTTTAAAAAAGTATGCTTAAACGAACTGCTCTACATTTTGCCATGGTCCACCATTAATAGTATCTATACCATTGTTAGATAAAAACTGAGCGGCTTGACCACTTCTAGCACCACTTCTACAAACAGCTATTACAGGTTTGCCCCAAGATTTAATTTGTTCTAATTCTGAGGGAATTACCGCTAAAACAATATGTTTAGACCCTGATACATGGCCTTCATTCCACTCTTCTAATGTTCTAACATCTAAAACTATAGCGCCTCTTTCTAAATAATCTTTAATTTCTGTACTCATATTTTATCTTTTAAGAATGTCAAAAAAACCAATACTATAAATTCTATTTTTTTGTTTTTTTGACTTTTAATAAATTTAATCCATTTCGTATTAAATTATAATACCTTTCATTTTTTTGCATGATCAACAAATACTTAAGTATTTCTTTTTGTGCTAAAAAATGATATTGCAAAGCTAGTTCATAAAGTTCTAAACTCAACAACCAATCATCAGGAAAATCTTTTTTCAACTGATCTAATATAATTATAATATTATTTTCAGAAATATTATTTGCTTCGCGCATTTCCCTTACTTCTTTATACAAAGCATACAATTCCTTTTCCTTATCTGTATATCTTATTTTTCTTGTTTTCGTTTTAGAAACTTCACTCTCATCTTGAAAAGAACTTATATCTGCAGCGCCTGCAAAAGCAGAAATCACCTCTTTACCAACTGCCATATTGTAAATTCCGTCTTCTGGTTTAAATAAAATAGTCTCCTTATAACTAACAGTGCAGTTTTCTATAGATATTAATAATATTTTACCCCTTAGATCTCTTGTTCCTGTAATTATATCTCCAGCTACTTTTATTCCACCTTCAAATTCTAAAGAAACCTTTTTACCTTCAAAAATTTGATACGCTTCTAAATCTCTTGGACTCATATTCTCAATAGGAATATTAATTCCTTTCAATTTACCAATAGGACTTCCAAAACCATTGGAATACTTTTCTACACCATGCCCAATGAGTTCTTTGTCTCTATTGGAAAGAGCCGTTAAGCCGGTAGTTTGAAAATAAATAGGTTTGTTATTTTCGTCTGCGATTACGTGCGTAAAGACTCCTGAAATTTGGATTCCTGTACTCAACTCAATAGTCCCTCTATTTTTAGAATTTATTAGTTTTTGTAACCCTTTTACCCCCCCTTTTCTAATAGCCATTTTATTTGCAAATTGCTCTAATACAAGACTCAAATGTGCAAAATCTGGTGTTACAAATAATTGTGGTTGCGGTTTTGTAATATCGAAATTTACGTCTGCAGCCCCAATAGTATAGGGTCTCTTCTCTACTTCATCTTTCATACAACAAGCGCTCTCACCAATAGAGGACAACAAACCTGCTCCATAAATTTTAGGCCTTTCTAAAGAGCCTATCATACCATATTCTACAGTCCACCAGTGTAAATTTCTTATTTGTGCCATTTCAGACAATTCTCCCATATTATCTTGTAAATACTCCACTGTTTGTTGAGCTTCAGTTGTTTCTTTTTCTGAAGAATTAGGATCCTCTTTTAAAATAGACAAAAGACGAATAGCTTCATACATTTCAAAATCTTTGGCTGAAGAAATTGCTTTACATCCAATTTCGCCAAAACGTCTTAAATATTCTGCATATTCCGGATTTGCAATAATTGGTGCATGCCCTGCAGCTTCATGAATAATATCTGGTGCTGGAGTGTACTCAATATGATCTATAGTTCGCATATCTGATGCAATAACTAAAACATTATATGCCTGAAACTCCATAAATGCGTTTGGTGGAATAAATCCATCTACAGAAACCGCTGCCCAACCAATATCTTTTAGAATACGATTCATACCATCCATATAAGGAATTCTCTCAGTTGAAATTCCTGTTTTGGCAAGTCCTGTTAAATAAGAATTGTGTGCAACTTTGCTTAAATAATCGATATTAATGCGCATTACATACCTCCAAACTGCTTGGCTTTGTGCTGTATATTCTTCATAAGGTTGTTTTACAACAAACTTATGTAAGTGTTTTGGTAGTTTTTTTGTGACATCATTCAATTGAAAGTGTATATTCATTAATATATTGAATTATTCCTACAAAATTACACATTAAAATAGTAATTCCTTATTTTAAATTTGTTAAAAACAACTTTTGTAGCATTATAAAATCACAACAGCTCTTTATAATCTCTTTTAATAAAAGAAGACTTCATATAAATATATTCAATTACGCTATCGGTTTCGTGAAATTCTAAGAAAAAAACAAAAAACTTTCTTATTTTTACCTTTCAATTATAGACCATGAATAAGAAAGTAATCTTAATGATTTTAGATGGTTGGGGAATTACCCAAGACCCAAAAGTATCTGCTATTTACAATGCAAAAACACCTTTTATAAACGGTATGTATGACAAGTATCCGCATGCTGAATTAAGAACCGATGGTTTGCATGTTGGTTTGCCAGATGGTCAAATGGGAAATTCTGAAGTTGGCCATATGAATCTTGGTGCTGGTAGGATTGTATATCAAAATTTAGCCAGAATTAATAAAGCTGTTAAAGAAGACACTTTAGGTAAAGAAAAAGTATTATTAGATACTTTTAAGTATGCTAAAGAACATAATAAAGATGTGCACTTACTAGGTTTAGTATCTGACGGTGGAATTCATGCACACATAAATCATTTAAAAGGAATTTTAGATGTTGCTAAAGATAATGAAGTAGATAATGTGTATTTACACGCATTTACAGATGGTAGGGATTGTGATCCTAAATCTGGAACCTATTTTATAAATGATATTCAAGAATACATGAAAGAAAGTACGGGAGAATTGGCTTCTGTAACTGGACGTTATTACGCAATGGATAGAGACAACAGATGGGAGCGAGTTAAAGAAGCATATGATGGCTTAGTAAATGGAGTTGGTACAAAAACTACAGATGCAGTTGCTGAAATGAATACCAACTACACAGCAGGAATTACAGATGAGTTTCATAAATCTATTATTGTAACAAATGAAACTGGTGCACCAAAAACAAAAATAAAAGAAGGAGACGTTGTTTTATTTTTCAACTATAGAACAGATAGAGGAAGAGAATTAACAAATGTGTTATCTCAAAATGATTTTCCAGAGTTTGGAATGAAGAAATTAGACTTATATTTTACAACAATTACTTTATATGATGAAAGCTTTAAAGGTATTAATGTAATTTATAATAGTGATAATATTAAAAATACGCTTGGAGAAGTGCTAGCCAAAGCAGGTAAAAAGCAAATTAGAATTGCCGAAACAGAGAAATATCCGCATGTTACATTTTTCTTTTCTGGCGGACAAGAAGCTCCTTTTAAAGGGGAGTCTAGAATTTTAAAAAACTCACCAAAGGTTGCAACATACGATTTACAACCAGAAATGAGTGCATACGAATTAACGGATGCTTTGTGTGAGGACTTGGAAAAAGCGGAGGCAGATTTTGTATGTTTAAATTTTGCAAACGGAGATATGGTTGGACATACAGGAATTATGGAAGCGGCAATTAAAGCTTGTGAAACTGTAGATAAATGTGCAAAAAAAGTGATTGAAACGGGCTTAAAAAATGGCTACTCTACCTTATTAATTGCAGATCATGGTAATTGTGAAACCATGATGAATCCTGATGGTTCCCCTAATACTGCACACACAACAAATCCTGTTCCATTCATTCTGATTGATACAGAAATTAAATCTATAAAAAGTGGTATACTAGGTGATGTTGCACCAACTATTTTAGACTTATTAAATGTTGCACAGCCGAAAGAAATGACACAAAAATCTCTATTATAAAGTGAAAAACATATTTTTATTTTTATGCGTCATCGCATTAACATCTTGCAGTACACAAAAAGAAATAACGGCATCAAAAAACAAAAGTGGTGATTTAATTGGCTATGCTAATAAAGATTCTTTTACCCAGGCTTCATATAATAATTGGTTCGTGAAAAACTTTGATAATTACACACCAAACGAAGCAACAATTAAAGCATTAAGTAAAACTCTAAAAGGAGTAACTATTAAAGGTTTTATGGGAACATGGTGCGGAGACAGTAAGCGGGAAACACCACGTTTTTATAAAATATTAGAATTAGCAGGTTTTAACCTTAAAAAAATAGATTTAATAACTGTAAATCGTTCAAAAAAAACACCTGATAATTTACAAGAAGGTTTAAATATAAAAAGAGTACCAACATTTATTTTTTATAAAAAAGGAATAGAGATTGGACGTTATGTTGAATATGCTAGAGAATCTTTAGAAAAAGACATGCTGAAAATTATTTCTGGTGAAGCCTACAAACATTCTTACGATAAAAGCAAATAAGGTTCTGTATATATCTTCTTTTGTTCGGTATACTTAAATTTACAAGGAACTTATTACCTTAAATTATATTAACTTTGCGGTTCAATTTTTTAACATGATTAAAATTAAAACCAAAGAAGAAATAGAAATTATGCGCGAAAGTGCTCTAATAGTTTCTAAAACGCTTGGAATGCTTGCAAAAGAAGTTAAACCTGGTGTTTCAACCCTATATTTAGATAAATTAGCAGAAGACTTCATTCGATCAGAAGGGGCAATTCCTGGTTTTTTAGGACTGTATGACTTTCCGAATACACTTTGCATGAGTCCAAATTCTCAAGTAGTTCACGGAATTCCGAATAAAAAACCCTTAGTAGAAGGTGATATTATCTCGATAGATTGTGGCGCTAAGAAAAATGGTTTTTATGGGGATCATGCATATACATTTGCTGTAGGTGAAATTGACCCTGAAACTAAAAAACTATTAGATGTTACCAGAGAAAGTTTATATGAGGGTATTAGAGCGTTTAAAGCAGGAAACAGAGTTGGTGATGTTGGTTATGCAATTCAGAAATTCTCAGAGGACAGGGGTTATGGTGTAGTTAGAGAATTAGTTGGCCATGGTCTAGGCAGAGATATGCACGAAGATCCTGAAATGCCAAATTATGGTAAAAGAGGTAGAGGCAAAAAGTTTGTAGAAGGAATGGTGGTTGCTATAGAACCGATGACAAATTTAGGTACACATAAGATAAGACAACATTCAGATGGCTGGACAATTACAACTTTAGACAGCAAACCTTCGGCGCATTTTGAGCATGATGTTGCTATCTTAAATGGAAAACCAGAATTACTTTCTACTTTTAAGTATGTACATGAAGCTTTGGGAATTATTACGAATGAAGAGGATGAATTTCGACAGTAAATAGACACTAATTTTTTAGTGCAAACACTATGAAAATCTTTAAATCAATCCTAAATACAATACCAAGACCCTGGCTAATAAAAGCCAGTTATATCGTTAGACCTTTAATTTCTTGGTATTTAAGAGGTAACAAGTTTACAGACCCTATAGATGGTAGAAGTTTTCGAAAGTTTTTACCTTACGGCTATGGTAAACAGAGAGAAAACGCACTTTCGCCATCTACTCTTTCCTTAGAAAGACATCGCTTAATGTGGCTTTTTTTAAGGGATAACACTACTTTTTTCACTGCTACAAAAAAGCTTAAAGTATTACATATTGCTCCAGAACAGTGCTTTTTAGATATTTTTAGAAAACAGCAAAATCTAAACTATATTACCTCCGATTTAGAATCTCCTATTGCAGATGTAAAAGCAGATATCTGCGATTTACCTTTTAAAGAAAACGAATTTGATATTATTTTTTGCAATCATGTTTTAGAGCATATTTCTAACGATACAAAAGCAATGCAAGAGCTGTATAGAGTTTTAAAACCAGGCGGATTTGGCATTTTTCAAATTCCACAAGACTTGTCTAAAGCTATAACTTTTGAAGACAATACAATTACAGATAGAAAAGAACGCGCTAAGCTATTTGGGCAATATGACCACGTAAGAGTATATGGACGTGATTATTTTGATAAACTACGAAGTATTGGTTTTAAGGTTGATGAAGTGGACTACACAAAAAAAATAACTTTAGACAAAATAGAAAAATATTGTTTAATGCAAAATGAAATACTACCTGTTTGCTATAAGTTATAATTAGAATATTCTGCTAAATTTCCTTCAGCATTTATAAAAAGTAAAATCACCTCTAATTGCGTGTTTTTTGAAAGAAATACTTTTGTCTTCTCTAAACCCATTGCCATAAAAGCAGTTGCATACGCGTCTACGTCTGCGCAGTCTAAATCTGCAATCACAGAAACACTTAGTAAATTACTTTCGATAGCAGAACCTGTTTTCGGATTGATAGTATGAACATACTTTATACCTGAATCTGAAATTCTAAACTTCCTATAGTTACCAGAAGTTGCCATAGACTTATTAGATAAATTTATATTTTTAAAACCAGAACTGTCATCCGCAGCTATAGGGTCTACTAATTTTATAATCCAAGGTTGTTGGTTTTTCTTAAAACCATTTGTCCTAATTTCTCCACCAATTTCAATTAAGTAATTACCTATTATTTTTGAGTCTAAAAAACGCGCTATCACATCAATTCCAAAACCTTTTGCAATAGAATTAAAATCTAAATAAATTTCTGCACTTTCCTTAACTACTTTATACTCTATTCGTTTGACTTTATCTAAACCAACAAACTGCATTTGCTCTTTCAATTGGCCTTCAGTTAAATTTATCCTTTCATCTTTTGGACCAAAACCCCAAGCATTTACTAAATTACCCACTGTAGGGTCAAAAAAACCATTGGTCTCTATAAATATTTGTTTTGATTTATCAAGAACTTCTGCAAAATAATCATCTATAATTACATTTATATCGCCATTATTTATCCGAGAGATATCCGAAGTTGGTATGTATGTGCTCAAAGAGGAATTCATTTTTAAAAACAGGCTATCTATGCTTTTCTGATAATTAGCATTGGCATTTAAATACGTAATTTTATAAGTAGTCCCAAAAACAGATCCTTTCAAAGTGTACTCTTGAGAAATCACTGATTTTTCACATGTTGAAAATACTAATAAAATTAAAAAAAGAAAAAGAAAATAAAAATATTTCATAGGAAACTAGTAAAAAACAAAAATAGTGTATAATTTTATCACAATTTATTGATAATCATACTTTTTATTCAGCCATTTTGTTAAATTTGTACGAATATTCAAACCCTTAAGTTTTAAACGGATGAAAAAAATATCATTAATCTTATTATCTGCAGTTTTAATTAGTTCTTGTGTTTCAAAAAAAGACTTCGCAGCCTTGCAAACAGAAAAAACAGCAACAGAAGAAAAATTACTAGCTGTAAAAACAACTTTACAAAAGTGTTTAATTCAAAATGAAAAAGATGTTGCAAACGCGTCTAATTTAGCGGAACAAGTAAAGTACTTGCAAGAAGATAAAAAAACAGCTTTAAAGCAGGTTGAAAACTTAACTGTTTTAACACAATCTTCTACTGAAGGAATAAATAATGTAATTGCTCAACTAAGCGAAAAAGATAAGTATATTAACGGTGTTAGAGATGCAATGACCCAAAAAGATTCTTTAAACCTTGCTATAAAATTTCATTTAACTAAAAACTTAACAGAAGGTATTCAAGATGAAGACATAGAAGTTAATGTTGAAAAAACAGTAGTATTTATTTCAATTTCAGATAAATTATTATTTAAAAGCGGAAGTTACAATGTAACTGAGAATGCATATACTGTATTAGAAAAAATTGCTAAGGTTATAAATGACCAACCAGAAATGGAAGTAATGATTGAAGGACATACAGATAACTCACCAATTAAAAGGACTATTATTCAAGACAACTGGGATTTATCTGCTTTAAGAGCAACTGCCATAACAAGAATTTTACAATATAAGTTTGGTGTAGTGCCAAATCGCTTAATTGCTGCAGCAAGAAGCCAATACGTGCCATTAACTGACAATGATACCGCAGAGAATAGAGCAAAAAACAGAAGAACAAAAATTATTATTATGCCTAAACTAAATCAGTTTTTTGATTTATTAGAGCAAGATACCAAATAGTTTTTAGCCTTTTTTATATTTTAAAAAACCACTCTTTTAGGGTGGTTTTTTAATGTTTAATAAAAGAGATACCTCCTTAACTTAATCATTAAAAAGTCAGAACCTGCAGAACAACGAATGTGTTTTTATTAAAAATGATATAATTTCATACTTAAATTTGAGACATCTATTCGTAAGTAAATACATAGACATTAACACTTCAGATAATTTACTTTAATTAATGACCGTCTCATGTGCCTAAATAGCTAAGGTTCAATAATAATCGCTTTAAGATAGCTTAATGTAAATTGAGTGAAATAGTTTTATAGGTAGATAGTAATTCCTCAACTAAAAAACAGAAAAATTATAAGTTAAAGCTACTATTAGACTTAATTTAAAGACAATAACACTAGAGGTAAACATTCATATGAAGAACTAGAGATAGAGCTAAAGGGATTATGGGTTAAGCACTGTTAAGAAAATTATTTCATATTATAACGGAGAAGTAAAGTTATAAAGCAAAACGAATAAAGAAACTATATTTTACTTCAGCTTGGCAAAAAAAAGGAACAATACAACATCTTTTGACTGCTGATTACCTGAAATATAAGGATCATAATACTCCGTCTAATTAAGAATTAAAATAATAAATTTCCCGAATCTACTCTAAAATCTTAATAAAGTCCTCGAAAGCAACATAATAAGGTTGGTCTTTAAAAACCGGATTCTCTACACTCTCTGCATTGGCTATTCCTACACCAGCAAACCAAACTTTAGCATTTTGTTTTTTAGCGTGGCTTTTAAAAGTTTCCATCCAAAGTATATCATATTCATTCGGATTCTGCATATTACTAGATACTTTTACCAAAACAAAAATAGTCTGTTCTCCCTTTCTAAACAATACAAATTGAGGGTGCCTTTTTAACGTACTATTAATTGCCTGGAACTCATAGCCCATTTTTTCTAGCTTTTGGCCTACAATATTCATTGCTAGGTTGTGCAATTCTTGCGCCGTTAAAATCTGCATTATTTTTTCTTTTTCTTATTGTGTTTATTGTAATTCTTGTCTCCTTTGGTTTTTGGCTTCTTATATTTTATTGCAATCTCTCTTCTATAAGAACCCCCTCTGTTTACTTGACTGTTCTTTTCACTTTTCTCATGAAATGCCGGTCCAGGAACATATTCTAATGAAGTTCTATTTTTAGAAATACCTTGATCTTCTCTAGGGCGCTCGTCTTCTGTTAACATGGTAGAAATTTCCACATCTTCAGGAATTTCTAAAACTGGAATTTCATAATTCATTAATCCTTCAATACCTTCTTTTGCTTCTCTCTCTTTTTCTGTAGAAAACAAAATTGTTTTTCCTGCTTTTTCTGCACGACCAGTTCTACCAATTCTGTGCATATAATTTTCAGGAAACTCTGGCGTATCAAAATTAATTACATGCGATACTTTATCAAAATCTAAACCACGCGCCATTACGTCTGTAGCAAGTAAAATTCTGTTTTTACCTTCATCAAATTGTTTGATAGAACGTATTCTGTAATTCTGTGTTTTATTAGAATGTATTACACAAATTTCATCATTAAATCCTTCTTCTAAATGTCTAAACAATAAGTCTGCAGTTCTTTTAAAACCAACAAAAATTAAAACTTTATGAAAAGTTTCTCTATCATTTAAAAGCTTGTGTAGTAGGTTAACTTTCGTGAAAAAGTTAGGAATATTGTAAGAAACCTGTTCTATATTATCTAATGGAGTTCCACTAACCGCTACAGATATTTTTTCAGGATTTTTAAAAAAGTCGTATATTAAAGCATCTACATCTTCTGTCATGGTTGCAGAAAACAAAACGTTTTGTCTTCTTTCTGGAATCACATCAAAAATATTCATCAACTGAAAACGGAATCCTAAATCTAACATTACATCTACTTCATCAATTACTAATTTCTGAATAGACTTTAATTTTAAAGAATTACTCAACGCTAAATCGTATAAACGACCTGGTGTTGCTACAATAATATCTTGTCCTTGATGAATAGCTTGTCTTTGTGTATTAATATTTGCACCACCGTAAACACCTAAAACACGTGTATTTATATATTTAGACAATTGCTCTATTTGTGCAACCACTTGTATTACCAGTTCTCTAGTTGGTACTAAAACCAAAATTCTTGGATGAAGCTGCTTTGAATATGCCAAGTCTCTTAGAATAGGTAACATATAGGCAAACGTTTTTCCTGTTCCTGTTTGCGCTATTCCCACAACATCTTTACCAGATCTTACTACAGAAAATGCTTGTTCTTGAATAGGTGTTGGTGTATCAAAACCTAAATCGTCAATTGCATATTGTAGTTGATTCGATAAATCTAAATCTTCAAAAGTCATCTTATAAAATTTTACGCAAAGGTACGTTTTATAAAATGTTTTACAACACGTCTTCAACCTAGTATTAATTCGTAATTTTACTAAAATTATAAGAGAAAATAATGATTACAGATACACACACGCATTTATATTCTAGTCAGTTTAAAGAGGATCAAAAAGAAATGATAGAACGCGCTAAAGACGCTGGAGTTTCCCGTTTTTTTATACCTGCAATAGATTCTTCGTATACAGAAAATATGCTAAAATTAGAAGAAGATTTTCCTTTAGATGTGTATTTAATGATGGGGTTGCACCCTACTTCTGTAAAAGAAAATTACTTAGATGAATTAGCGCACGTAAAAGAATGGATTTATAAACGTAATTTTTACGCTATTGGCGAAATTGGAATCGATTTATATTGGGATAAAACTTTTCTAAAACAACAGCAAGAAGCTTTTAGAACACAAATTATATGGGCAAAAGAGAAAAAAATACCTATTGTAATTCATTGTAGAGATGCTTTTGATGAAATTTTTGAAATTTTAGAAGCTGAAAAAAGTAAGGATTTAAGAGGAATATTTCACTGTTTCACAGGAACTAAAGAGCAAGCATTGCAAGCAATTTCTTACAATATGAAATTAGGTATTGGCGGAGTTGTTACTTTTAAAAATGGTAAAATTGACACGTTTCTAAATGAAATAGACATTGCACATATTGTTTTAGAGACAGATGCGCCCTATTTAGCGCCAGCGCCATATCGAGGAAAAAGAAATGAAAGTTCCTACATTACTAATGTAGTGGACAAGCTAGTTGATATTTACAGACTTTCGTTCAAAGAAATTTCAGAAATTACAACACAAAATTCTAAAGATGTTTTTAATATATAAAGAAAAATATAATAATTATATTACTTTTATTTATAAGTATAAATTCTAAAGATCAAGATTATAGAAAGTATTGGACAGACGGCAACAGAATACAACCTAAATATTGGAATTGAAGCTATATTTTTACAAAAAAAATAATTTGACTTTACAAACCACATATCTAAAAACACCACTAGGAACAGCAAAAATTGCGGGAGACAAAAATGGAATTCAATCTATTTGTCTTTTAGATGATGGCCTAGTTTCTGATGATTTAATGCAACTTTCAACTCCTTTCTGCTTACAAGAATGTGTTGTACAATTAGAAGAATATTTTAAAGGCAACAGAGATTCATTTAATTTAACCGTAAACCCAAAAGGAACTGTTTTTCAAATTAAGGTATGGAAAGCATTGTTAAAAATTAAATACGGAAAAACAAAAAGTTATTTAGAACAAAGTAAAGCTTTGGGAGATGTAAAAGCCATAAGAGCAGTGGCAACTGCAAATGGTAAAAACCCCTTATGGATCGTTATTCCGTGCCACAGAGTTATTGGCTCTGATGGGTCTTTAACAGGTTATGCTGGTGGTCTTTGGCGAAAGGAATGGCTACTAAATCATGAAAATCCTGTAAAACAGCAATCTTTGTTTTAAAAGTATATAGATATTAAAAAAGCTATTTTTACGTTTGCTAGGTATAGATCATCAATGTTTAAAAAAATTCTTCTTTTTTTGCTTCTGTTTATTGGATTCTCAATCCAATCTCAAACAATTACTACAGATTTCAGATCACAGAAAGTCTTTCTTAAAAAAGATACTATAAAATTTGACAATGTTGCTATCAATCCGCTAAATTTTAAAGTTTTAAACAGGGTATTAAAAACTATTGACCCCTCTAAATACAAAGTAGACTTTAACAATGCTGCACTTATAATAGACGCTATAGCTTATCCAGAAATCACCTTAGAGTATTTCAGATTCCCAAATTTTATAACCAAAACATACACACCATATGACCAAAATTTAATTCTACCAAATGGCACAAATACTGGTAAATTATATAGCTTAACTACCAACAAAAAAATGTCTGAAGTACAATTATTTGAAGGTTTAAAGACAAAAGGTTTTATTTCTAGAGGACTTACGTCTGGTAACAATCAGAATGCAGTTACAAACGCTGCATTAGACCTAGAAATATCTGGTAAATTATCTGATAAAGTAACCTTAAAGGCTAATATTTGGGATACTAATATACCGATTCAAAAAAATGGATACTCACAAAATATTACAGATTTTGATCGTATTTTTATTGAAATATTTTCAGATGAATGGCGCGTAAAAGCGGGAGATTTATCTTTAAAAAATCAGAATAGTTACTTTACTCCTTTTACAAAACAAGCTTCTGGTTTAGAAGTAGAAGCAAAAATAAATGATCATTTAAAAGTGAGTGCTTCTGGAGCAATTGTGCGCGGTAAATTTAGTACGTTTACTATTGTTGGTAATGAGGGTAATCAGGGTCCGTATAAAATTGTAGGTGCAAATAATGAGCCTAATATTGTAATTATTGGTGGCAGTGAAAAAGTATATGTTAACGGGATTCAGATAAAAAAAGGAAAAAACAAAGACTTTACCATAGATTATAATTTAGGTGAAATAATATTTAATACTACCTACCCAATTACTAATGATATGAGAATATGGATTGATTTTCAATATTCAGATAGAAATTACACCCGTTTTATTACCTACGAATCTGCCACATATAAGACTGAAAAACTAAATATTAGTGGTTTTTTCTATAATGAAAATGATGCAAAAAATCAGCCTTTACAACAAGTTCTTTCCGATAACCAAAAAGAGATTTTAGCAGATGCTGGTAATAATACTGATTTAATGTTTGCCGAAAGCGCAACAATAACTGCTTTTGATGAAAATAAAATCTTGTATAGAAAAATTGAAAGTGGAGCAGTAGAAAACTTTGAATACTCAAAAGATCCTACTGAAGAATTATACTTTGTAACTTTTACAAATGTTGGCACAAATAATGGAGATTATGTGCTAGATAGTAGCACTGCAATTGGAAATATTTATAATTTTGTTGGCATTAATCAAGGAAATTATACTCCAATCACTCGGTTAATTGCACCTACAAAATCTCAATTTTTTGTTTTAAAATCTAACTATAACCCGAGTGAAAAAACAACGCTCTCATCTGAAGTTGCTATTAGTAATAATGATGCTAATTTATTCTCTTCTATAGGTGATACTGAAAATACGGCATTGGCCGCAAAAATTGGATGGCAACAAGTCTTAATTGATAGAAAATGGCAATTAACAAGTAATATTAGTCATGAATATGCGCATAAAAATTTTAAAACACTACAACGGTGGGAACCTGTAGAGTTTAATAGAGATTGGAATTTACTAACCAATAATGCCACAAAAAACTATTTTCAATCAGAATTTAATCTTCAAAACAAAAAAAACGATTTTATTTTATACCGATACAATCACTTAAATTATGTTGCTACTTTTAACGGAAACAAGCATGAACTTCAATCTAAAATAAGGCATAAAAACACTACTTTTTTTATAGATGGAAGTTTCTTAGCAAATACCTCAACGATAGAAGACAACTCCTTTTTAAGAGCAAAAGCTACCATAGAACATCATTTTAAGAAAAGTTGGCTAGGTGCATTTACCAATTTAGAGACCAATAGTAGAAAAAATACAAGTTCTAGAGACTTTATAAATACGAGTCATAGATTTAAAGAATTTGAAACCTATTTTGGCATTGGAGATACCGCAAAGGTCTTTGCTAAAATTGGTTTTAATTACAGAAATAATGACAGTATAAAACTGAATGAATTTAAAGAAATTAACAACCGAAAATCATTCTATGTAAACAGTAGTTTAATTCAGAGTAAAAATACCAATTTAAGTGTTTATGCAAATTACAGGCTTACAGAAAATAATTTTTCTGAAGATGAGAAGTCTTTAAATTCGAGGTTGATTTTCAACCAAAAGTTATTTGATAATTTTGTGAATATAAATACATTATATGAAACTTCTTCTGGTAACGTTGCAAGACAAGAATATATTTATTTAAAAACAGCTCCTGGCTTAGGGTATTATACCTGGATAGATTATAATAGCGACGGTGTTCAGGATTTTGATGAGTTTGAAGTTGCAGAATTTCAAGATCAGGCAAATTATTTACGCGTTCCAAAACCCAACTTGCGCTTTCTAGCAACGACAAGAGTTAAGTTTAGGCAAGCTATAAATTTTAATTTTAAGCAATGGAAGAACACAAATGGATTTAAAAAGACACTTTCTTACTTTAACAATGAAAGTTTATTAAGTTTAGAGAACGAACAATCTAGAATAGGAAACTCTTTTAATTTTAATCCTTTTAACTTTGACGAAAACAAGATGATTGGATTAAATCTTAACGTAAGAAATAGTCTTTATTTTAACAGAAATATTCAAAAGTACAGTACCTCTTATACCTTCGGAAAACAAAGAAACAAACAACAATATTTTATTGGAACGCAAGAAAGTAATACTAAAACACATCAAGTAGAATTTACGCATAAATTTGCAACTTTTTGGTTATTTGATCTAATGGGAAAAGTATCTGAAAATGATTTACAAACAGAAAACTTTAACAATAGAAATTATATTATTGAAGGAAAAGAAATTCAACCAAAAATCACTTTTTTACAAACACAAAATAAAAAATTTACTGCTTTTTATCATTACAAAAACAAAGCAAATAGTTTAGATAATTTTGAAGCACTAAAACAACAGAAATTTGGAATAGAATATTATTACATAAGCGCAAAGCAAGATCAAATTACAGCCAATATAAATGTATTTTTAAATGATTTTTTAGGAGATACAAATACACCAGTTGCATACCAAATGTTAGAAGGCTTGCAGGCTGGTAAAAATTATACTTGGAATCTTTTATTTAATAGAAAACTAAACTCTTTTTTAAATTTAAACTTAAATTATTTAGGAAGAAAAAGTGAGAATTTTAAAATAATACATACAGGTAATATTCAACTAAAGGCTATATTTTAACATTTAATGGTATGCTTTTTGGTATATTTGTTTATCAAAAAAAATTATGAAAAAAATTACATTACTCCTATTATTAGCTTTTCTTACTTTGCAGATTAACGCGCAAGAAAAAGAAAGCACTAAGGAGAGTAAATTCCCACAAGATGTAGATAAAAAGTATGAGTTAAAAATTAATGCATTTAATTTAATTGCATTTGCTGCCATAGATATTTCTTACGAAAGATTGATAAACGCAAATTCTTCCTATGGTGTTTCAGTATTCTATAACTTTTCTGATTATGCGAACAATTATATTACTCTTCCTAAAAAATTCTCTATTACGCCATACTATAGATGGTTTTTTTCTGAAAATAAATATGCTCGAGGTTTTTTTATAGAAGGTTTTGGAATGCTAAACACCTACCAAGATTTTTATTATACTTATAACTATAATAGTTATGAAACTCAAACAAGTTTTGCGCTAGGTATTTCTGTTGGAGGTAAATTTGTTATAAAAGAAGGTTTTACTGCAGAAGTGCTTGCAGGTGTAGGAAGGAATTTAATTAAAGGAGAAAGTCTCGAAAGCTATCAAGATTTCCAAAATGAAGTTATTGGTAGGTTTGGCATATCATTAGGATACAGATTCTAATCACTAATGAAATTTGTGAATTTTCAAAAAATTAAAAAATGAAAAAGATAATATGCTTACTCGGACTTTTAATAAGTTCTTTAGGATTTGCTCAACAAGAAATAAAATTAGACATTGCCGATGCAATAGTTATAAGAAGTTTAGAGTTTTCTTATGAAAAATACATTACCGTTGAAAATTCTTTTGGAGTTTCGGCCTTGTTCAATTTAGCAGATCAAGAAACAGCTTTTAGATACAATGAAAATATGATGATTACACCGTATTTTCGACACTACTTTAGCACAGATGCACAATGGAACTTCTTCGGAGAAGGCTTTTTAGGTATAAATTCTGGGAAGATGAATACAAATAGCACTATACTATTAAAAAAATACACAGATGCTGCTTTAGGTGTTGCCGTAGGGACAAAATATATTTCTAAAAGCGGGCTAATCGTCGACGCTTATGCAGGTTTAGGTAGAAATCTTTTTGGAACTGACTCTCCTGCTCTGGTTCCAAGAGCTGGTCTAAATGTTGGTTGGAGGTTTTAACCTTCCGCTGTTTATATAACTAAAAAAAAGCCAGCATATGCTGGCTTTTTTTTAGTTATAATAATTCTTATAATACTGCCAATTCTTTTCTAATCGGAAGATTTTGTATTAAATCTATATATAAGTTTATCTGTATTTTTAAATCTTTACGCTCATAAATAGCATCTAAAAAACCGTGCTCCAAAACAAATTCAGATTTCTGAAAGCCTTCTGGTAAATCTTTACCTGTAGTATCTCTTACAACTCTTGGGCCAGCAAATGCAATTAATGCATTTGGTTCTGCAATATTAATATCACCCAACATTGCATAAGAAGCTGTTGTACCACCTGTTGTTGGATCTGTACACAAAGATATGTAAGGAATTTTAGCACCCGCTAATTGAGCTAATTTAGAAGATGTTTTTACCAATTGCATTAGAGAAAGTGAGGCCTCCATCATTCTTGCACCACCAGATTTAGAAACCATTAAAAACGGCATCTTATTCTTTATTGAATAGTCAATTGCCCTTGCAATCTTTTCTCCAACCACAGAGCCCATAGAACCTCCAATAAAAGCAAAATCCATTGCAGCAATGACAATATCTTTTCCTAAAGATTTCCCAACCGCAGTTCTAACAGCATCATTTAATTTTGTTTTTTCTTGTGCAGCTTTTAACCTGTCTGGATATTTTTTTGTGTCTTCAAAACTTAAAGGATCTTTAGAGGTAAGACCTTTATTTAATTCTTTAAATTTATTATTATCAAAAAATAACTCAAAATACTCTTTACTTCCTATTCTTACATGATAACCATCTTCTGGACTTACATATAAGTTTCTTTTTAATTCTTCTGTATCTATAACTTTTCCGCTTGGCGTTTTATACCATAAGCCTTTTGGGGTGTCTTTTTTATCTTCCGTAGAAGTTTGAATTCCTTTATCTGTTCTTTTAAACCAAGCCATGTTATGTGTTTGTCTTAATGTATTATCTCTAAAATGAAACTATTTAGAAATAAAATATGAAATACAAATGTATAAGATTTTTTGCAAAATCTACTTTCTTATTTGTTTGATTATTATTCCTTAAAATAATTGAATAAAATCTTATGTATAAAAAAAGCATTTTGATTATAAAACCAAAATGCTTTTGTAAGATATTAAAACAGAATACTATAAAGTATCTACGTTATTTAAATCTGCAAATGCTTGTTTTAAACGCGTTTTAAAAGTTTCTTCACCTTCACGTAACCATTTTCTTGGGTCGTAATATTTTTTATTAGGTTGGTCTGCTCCGTCAGGATTACCAATTTGAGTAGCTACATAAGCAGCTTTTTCTTGCATATAATTTCTAATACCTTCAGTAAAAGCAAACTGCATATCTGTATCGATATTCATTTTTATAACTCCATACCCAATAGATTCTCTAATTTCTTCCACAGTAGAACCAGAACCACCATGAAAAACAAAATCGATGGTATTGTGAGGAACATTGTATTTTTTAGAAATATACTCTTGAGAATTTAATAAAATTTTTGGTGTTAATTTTACGTTTCCTGGTTTATAAACACCATGAACGTTACCAAATGCTGCTGCAATTGTAAATTGAGGAGAAACTTTTAATAACTCTTCATACGCATATGCAACCTCTTCTGGTTGCGTATATAATTTAGAGACATCAACGTCAGAATTATCTACACCATCTTCTTCACCACCAGTTATTCCTAATTCAATCTCTAAAGTCATACCCATTTTACTCATACGAGCTAAATACGTTTTACAGATTTCTATATTTTCTTCTAAAGGCTCTTCAGACAAATCTATCATGTGAGAACTATATAAAGGGCTACCAGTTTCAGCAAAATGCTTTTCAGAAGCATCCAATAAACCATCTATCCACGGTAATAATTTTTTTGCAGCATGGTCTGTGTGTAAGATTACAGGTACACCATAAGCAAGCGCTAATTCATGCACATGTTTTGCACCAGCAATACCACCAGCAATAGCAGCTTTTTCACCTTCATTAGACAAACCTTTACCTGCATTAAATTGTGCGCCACCATTAGAAAACTGAATGATTACAGGAGCATTTAAATCTCTAGCAGTTTCTAAAACACCATTAATAGTGTTAGAACCAATTACATTCACTGCCGGTAATGCAAATCCTTTTTCTTTCGCTAGGTTAAAAATTGCTTGTACTTCTTTACCTGTTGCAACTCCAGGCTTAATATTGTGACTCATATTGTTAAATTTTAATTTGTAATTCCTTAATTTTTTCAAAAATACTAAAAATAGGTGCTTTTTAGTTTGATGAATACAGAAAATAACGAAAACGTTATAGAGTTTTAGCTAATTTTACTAAAAAGGATAATTGATTCCTATATTATATTCTGCCCTTGCAAAATTGTAGTTTTTGAACCACTTATCACTCTTTAAATAAGGCTCATAAGTTTTAAAACCCATATCCAACCTTATAACAAAAAAACTAAAATCATATCGCAGTCCAAAACCAGAGCCAATTGCAATATCTTCGAATGAAGACAAACTATTAAACTTAGCATCTTGGTCTATAAAATCAGATCCTGAAATATCCCAAATATTACCAGCATCTATAAACATAGCTCCTTTTAAACTGCCTACTAAATCAAAACGATATTCTAAACTTGTTAAAAACTTAAAACTACCTACATTAAACTCTAAACCACTACTTCTACTTCCTGGACCTAATTCATAGGTCTTCCAGGCCCTAATATCATTGGAACCCCCAGCAAAATAACTCCTTGTAAAAGGAATATCTGAATTATCATACGTGAAAATTCCTCCTAAAAAAGTTCTAACTCCAAATACTGAAGTTGCCCCAACATCCCAGAAACGCTTATATTCTAAATCAATTTTAAAATATTGTGCCAACGGAATCTTTAAGAGTGTCTTTTTATCATTTGCATTGTAGCTTTTAGAGAACAACCCTAAAATATTTCCTGAATTAGAAATTCTTGCTTTTAAAAAAGAAAAATTATTATCTTTAAAGTCTATTTGACTATTGTAGGTATACGCGTATGTAATCGTAGGAATTAAAAAATCTGAGGTAACAATATTATATCTATTCTGAATATTTAAAACCGTATTATAATCGGCAGAATTTGAAACTCTAAAGTCTGTATCTGCAGCAACTATTTTTATAAAATCTAAAGATTCTGAAGCTTGTATGTCTATATTTGTTGCTAATGGAAAATAAGAAGTATTATTTGCAGTGTCATAAATCTCTGCAATATTATTTAGATTAGTGAATTCAGAACTATAAATATTAAAAAAACGATTTATATTCAAGTTCTGAATATACTGTGTATTAAAAATCTCTAATTGAATTGTTTTCTTTTTAGTGTATTCCCATTTATAATCTGAAAAAAATGTAAATGTTTGTCTATCTAATCCGATATTTTTTTGTAGACTTAATCCTAAAGAAAATAATGTTCTTGGAGACATTCTTTTTGACACTAACTTGTTCAATCCAAAGGGAGCAATAAGGCGAGGTATCTCTAAAGTTGCATCAATTCCTTTTTCCCAACCAGGACCATTATTCGAATTAAACCAAGAACCTAAAACAGATAATTTTAATAATTCCGCTCCTCTAAAAACATTTCTATCAATAAAAGAAAACTTAGCCGAAGTACCAATATTCCTAATATTAGAATGCGTTAATTCTGTTTCAAAACCTGTTGTAAATTTCTCTATGGGAGTCAAAAATAAATCCATTTTTAATTCATCACCTGAACTGTTGATTGGTGTAAACGAAATATTTGTAGTTTTAAAGTTTTTAAGTGATTTAAGGTGGTTTCTAGTTAAATTTCTTAGCGTGTCTTTAAAAACGTCTCCAGGATTAAAAAAGATAGACGCAGCTAAATACTTAGGATTGTACTTTAGTTTATCATGCGATAAAAAGTTAATGCCTTTGTACAATATAGAATGTTTTAAAGCTTCATCCTTTTTTGTGTATGAATAATCTGTAACTACATTGATTTCTTTAATTTTGTGTACTTTATAATCTTTCTTGATGTATTTTCCATCAACCTCCTCATAGCGATCTTTAGCAATTAAAAAATCTACATTTGTTTTATAATCTGCTCTGGTAGAATCTACATAAAAACCCAAAGCAGCGTCAGAAAAATGATAAACTCCACTATTCCTAAAGAGTTTTAACAAATTACTAGCTTCTTTTCTAAAAATATTATCGTTGTATTGGTCTCCACTTTTTAACAAAGAACGTATTCCAGCATCTTTATAAATAGAGTCTAAAACTACAGACTCTATTTTCAACTTAATCGTATCTAACATTGTTGGTTTTCCTCTACGTATGCGGTATTCTATTGTTGCTTTTTTCTTAATAGTATCTCTATTAATTTTAGAAATTGTTTGAGATTCAAAATACCCTTTAGTTTTATAATAAGCCTCTAAATTCTCTGAAGTTCTTTGTACTTTATTTTCACTTATAATTACTGGAGCATCAAAACTTAAAAGCCATTTATTTAATTTAATTGATTCATTTGCATACACAATACTCTGTTTTTCAGAAAAGATATTTTTAACAAATTTATATTTATTTGGATGTTTATTAGCCCATTTTAATGCTGTTTTTGGCTTATCATGACTTCCTAAATTATGAAAATATAAACCAATTGGAGCTCCAAGTAACTTTGGATTGGGCTTTTGAAGTATGAATTTTTCTAACTCGGCGCTCTTATCTCTTGCGCTATCTACAAAAACATAATTTTGCGAAAGCATAAATTCATTCTCGGCAACATGTTTTGTAGAATTACAAGCAACAAAAAATAAAATAAGTAGAAAGTAAAAAGAAAGTTTTTTCATTACTTTAGCCATACATTTAATATCAAAAATAGTATTTTTCAACGGTTTATTTTCAATTAGACACAATTAATGAGTATCTCCAAAAATCAATTAAAATTAATAACAAGTTTATCGCAGAAAAAGTATAGACAAAAGCACAATTTATTTATTGCAGAAGGTGTAAAAGTGTTGAATGAATTATTAAATTCACCTCTTGAGATTGAAACATTATTTTGTACAGATGACTTTGAGGCTAATATTTCTGAAAAAAAAATTGTACGAATTTCTGAAACTGAATTAAAAAAAGTGAGTACGCTCAAATCTCCTAATAAAGCTTTAGGTATTTTTAAAATTCCTAAAGAAAAAGTGCTACAAAATTCTGGTTTAACCGTTGCTTTAGATGCTATTAACGACCCCGGTAATCTCGGGACAATTATACGTTTATGCGATTGGTTTGGCATCACCCAATTAATGTGTTCTAAAGATACTGTAGATTGCTATAATCAAAAAGTAGTACAGTCCTCTATGGGATCTTTAACTCGCGTTTCGATTCATTATACAGATTTAAAGAACTATATTACTAAAAGTAATTTAGATACCTTTATTGCAGATATGGATGGTGAAAATGTATATAAAACTAAATTACCAAAAGAAGGAATTCTCTTAATGGGAAATGAGGCAAACGGAGTTTCAGAAGAAATTAAATCCTTACTTCAATATAGAATATCAATTCCAAGATTTGGAGAAAAACAAGAAACTGAAAGTTTAAATGTTGCTACCGCGACTGCTATTTTATTAAGTGAATTTAAACGTAGTTATTAGATTTTAGTGTCTAACTTTTCGAGTTTAACTTAAAATTACTTACTCAAATGAAAAATTTAAAAAAACCCCCCTTGTACCCAAAAAATTTATAGGAGCCGTCCATCTGCTATTCAGGTCATTGTCATTTTTAATTTCGTTATTCATTGCAAATACGCCACGAATTGATGGAGAGAACTTAAAATAATACAAGTAAAAATCTACACCTACTCCGATCTCATACATAAAATTATGAGTTTTCATCCTAAATTCTCCTGCAGAATTATCTTCTTGATTCATTTCATTACTAGATAAATTATAATCATAAGAAACTCCACCTAAAATATAGGGTCTAATGTTCTTATATCTATTTGTGCTAAATTTAAACACAAAAGGAACATGCAAGTATGTTGAACCTATTTCTCTAATACTATCTTGTGGTATTGAAGAGTTTGTTAAATGATTGAATACTAATTTTTTAGTATTACTTACCAAACCAGGTTCTAAACGTAAATTTAAATTTTTATGTAAACGTAAATCTGCAATTAAACCTACATTAAAACCACCATTTACTAACACTGTTACATTAGGTTTGTCATAAAAACTGCCAAGAAAATCGGGATTAGGGATTTGTTTATCCGTAAAATTTAGTTTAAAATCGTTCTGGTTTATTCCTAAGTAGAACCCATAATGTATTAATTTTCTATCAAAAGTTGGTATATATTCTACACGTTCTGTTTGCGCAAAAAAAGCATTAGCTACTAATAGGAAAAATCCAATAATTAAGATTCTTTTACTCATAATTATTTACGTGCAGTATAAATTGTTGCAACTCCAAAAGTTACAGGCTTGTGTTCTGTAGTGGTAAACCCATTTTTTTGTAAAATATTGTTGAATGCTTCTCCAAAAGGAAAAGAGTTTGCAGATTCGGACAAGTAAGAATAGGCAACTTTATCTTTAGAAAATAGTCTACCAACAATTGGTAAGAATAAATTTGTATATAATTTATATCCTTGTTTAAAAGGAAATTTTACAGGATTTGAAGTTTCGAGAATCACCAAAACTCCTGTAGGTTTTAAAACTCTTGCAATTTCTTTAATTCCCTTATCTAAATTCGCAAAGTTTCTAACCCCGAAAGAAACTGTAATCGCATCAAAAGTATGGTCTTCAAAAGGCATTTCTTCAGAATCAGCAACAATCATTTCTATTTTATCAGAAAGGTTTGCTTTGGCTATTTTTTCTTTTCCAACATTTAACATTCCTGGAGAAATATCTAAACCTACAATTCTATCCGGTTTTAAATTGGCCATCATTAAAGCTAAATCTCCTGTTCCTGTAGCAATGTCTAAAATGTGCTTCGAATTGTTCTCTCCAACAATCTTAACTACTTTTTTGCGCCAATTTATATCAATACCTAAAGAAATAACTCTATTTAAACCGTCATAATTGCCAGAAATAGCATCGAACATTTTTGCTACTTGCTCTTTTTTTCCTAATTCAGAATCCTTGTATGGTTTAATTATTTTTGACATATTATGTAGCCTTGGGTTATTCGAAATTTGCTTTTTACCAAAATTTTTATCCGTTAATAGCAACCACTTCATTAATCATGTTTGGCAGCATTTCTTTTAATAAATTTTCTATTCCATTTTTTAATGTTGCTGTAGAAGATGGACAACCGCTGCAAGCACCTTGTAATACTACACTTACTACTTTATTTGCTTCATCATATGATCTAAAAGCAATATTACCTCCATCACTAGCGACTGCTGGTTTTATGTATTCATCTAGAATGTCTACAATTTGTGCAGAAATACCTTCTAAAACTACTTTTGGTGCTGCTACATCATTTTCTACAGCTGTAGTATCTTCTTTTGGCAACTCCTTAATGATTATTTTTCCGTCCGCTAAATACTCACGAATAAATGTTCTTACTTCTCCATAGACATCATTCCATTCTACCATATCGTATTTAGTAACGGAAATATAATTATCTGAAATAAATACTTCTTTTACAAACGGAAAGTTAAAAATTGCTTGCGCTAAAGGTGATGATGCGTTTGCTTCATCTATATTTTTAAACTCCACATCTGTTTGTGTTAATGCTTTATTTACCCCAAACTTCATAACTGCAGGATTTGGCGTCACTTCTGCGTACACTTCAATAGCTTCTTTTTTTGAAGTTTTTTGCTCGTTTACAACTACATTACCGTCACTTATATAAGCTTCTATCTGCTCTTTCACCTCTTCCTGCACGTCTATCCATTCTAAGATATCAAAACGCTGAATGGCAATAAAATTAGCAGTAATAAATACTTTTTTTACAAATGGTAAATAGAATAATTCTTGCGCCAAAGGAGAGTTTTTAGCTTCATCTATATTATTAAACTCATAACTACCACCATTAATTAAAATAGCAGTACTATTAAATTTAAGTATGGTGTTATTCGTAGTTTCTTGTATGGTAATTTTAGTTTCTAACATGTTCTAAAAATTGAATTGCAAAATTAAGGGAAAAAAGATAGATAAGATTATTTTATGGAAATAAAATGAAGGCGCTGCCTTAAATGATTTTTTTATATCAAATCTGGCAGCGTCTTAATTTTGAAGTTACTTTGGTTTATAAATTTATTGAAACTGTAGCTGTGAAAACTCTATTATCTATCGATAAATTTGCTGAGTTTACATTATAACCAGCATAAAAATTATAAGGTGTAGTTCTATTATTATTACTGTAAGCAAAATCTAATTTAAAATTCCCGAAATTATAACCTCCACCATATGAATACCCTGCTATATTATCCGAATCTAATGCTATCCTATCTGGGCTTTGTTCAAACTTATAACCTCCTCTTAAACTTAGCCTTTCAAAACGCCATTCTGAGCCTATATTAAGGGCATGCGTTTTTCTTAATTCATTTTGAAAAAATTGATTCTCATCTGAAAAATTTGCATTTGACAATTTCATGTTTCGATAATTTTTATTGACATAATCAATACTCAATAAGCCCTTTTTACCAAAAACAATAGCCGCACTCGCTGTTAATTTACTAGGAGTTTTTAATCTAAAAACAAACCTTTGAGAAGGGTAGTAGCCTCCAGATGTATTATCATAAATTATAGAATTATTACTTACGACTATTTCTGTATCTCCCATAAAACCATCATTATCTGCAATATTAGACTCTTCTAAAACCTCTGTAAATACAGTAGGCGTTTGGTAAGATAGCCCAAATCTAAAATTTTGATGTGCTTTGTAAATAAATCCTAAATTTAAAGAGACACCTGAACTGGTTATAAAGTTTTCTTGATATAAGTTTGCATCTAAAGTATTTCCTATTCCATCATTATTGAACTCTACCAAAGTAGCGCGCTGACTAAAGTTTAAGTCGTAAAAATTTAAACTAGCACCTAGATATAACTTCTCCTTATGCACTGAAGAAAAAGCAATATTCATCTCACTTATCTCACCTAAATAGTCATTAAAAAAACGCTGCTCCTCGGCTATATTATAATTAATAATTGGTTCATTTTCATCTAAAGGAAAATTTGTAAAAGTTGCAACTCCACTGTTTCCTGCAACATTAAAGTTATTAGCAAAGTCTTTAGTTATTCTATAATTAAAGCCGAGTACAAAATTATTCCAATCAGATTTGTGAGCATTTTTAAAAACAAAAACTGCTCCAGCTTGAGATATATTTAAAAATTGATCTTGATTATTCGTGTTTGTGCCATAATAACTTGAAATTATATTTGTTTGTCTAGAATTTAAAGAACCCGAAAAAGCACTACTATTAAAAACAGACAAACCTGCTGGATTTATATTAACTGCAGACATATCTCCTCCCAATGCGCCGAAAGCGCCACTCATAGCAGTAAATCTAGCCGTACCGTTTCCATCATCCTGTGAAAAAAGTAAAGCTAAATCTTGGTAGCCTAAAGATTGACCAAAGGACATTATAGTAAAAGCGAAAAACGCTATTGTAGTTGTTATTTTTTTCATTTAAAGGTTTTCTAATTATTTAGGATATTAATTACCTCGACGACTGCTTGAAGATGAACTTCGGCTAGAACTACTTCTTGTTGAAGATGAGCTTCTAGAAGGTGTACTTCTTGAAGAACCTCTTCTCGTTGAAGATGAACTTCTTGATGGTGCACTACTTGAAGAACTTCTTCTCGTTGAAGATGAACTTCTAGATGGTGCGCTTCTTGTAGAACTTCTTCTCGTTGAAGATGAACTTCTAGATGGTGCGCTTCTTGTAGAACTTCTTCTCGTTGAAGATGAACTTCTAGATGGAGTAGTTTTCACAGCCCTTATTCTTGTTGATGAAGTAGTAGAAGTATTCGTAGGATTTATAATTGAAGTAAATCTTTTACTCGAAGTTACGCTTGCTGCTCTTCTTCTTGAAGAACTAAGCCTTGTCGTATTAACTTTTCTTCTAGAAACTGTAGAAGAATTTCTAGTTCTTATATTATCTCTAGAATAGAAATTATTATAAGTAGATCTTCTACCATATCTGCTATTGTTGTTATACCTGTTGTTGTTATACCTATTGTTATTATATGAATTTCCAAATCCGTTATTATAACCACCATACATACCCCAACCAAATGCTAAGTTATTATGGTATGAATACCAAAAAGGATTATAGCCCCAATTATTAAATCCGTTGTTCCAACCCCATCTATTTCTATAACCCCAATTATTAAATCCCCTATTGTTCCATCCAAAGTTATTCCATCCAAAATTATTCCAGTAAGAACCATTATTATTGTTATTAACATATACAACTACATCATTATTTTCATTATTTCCCCAAGACGGATTTGTATTATAACTTAAATCATCCTCTTCATAAGAATTATCTGGAGAGTTATACGAATCTACATCTGTGAAAATAGTTTCTTCCTCTAAATCTTCAAGGCGCTCTAACTCATTTGTAAAGTAGTTTTTATTATAATTATTATAAGCTTTTTCACCCACAACAATTACGTTTTTTTCTGCATCAGTGTTTGAATAGCCCTCATAAATACCATCGTTATTGTAAGCACTTTGATAAGTACCACAAGATATAAGCAGCATATTAACTAAAAGTATTAATATTAATTGATTTGTATTTCGAAATTTATATGACAGCTTCATAGACCTTGTTTTTTAGCATACATTAGTTTATTATAAAAATTGCTACACAAAAAAACTCAAACTTTAACCAGTCTCTAAGCTTTTTGTAGTAATTTTGTTTTGTTTTGTTGGTGTGTAAATACAAAACAATCTTTTAACACATATTACACTTTAAAGGTAACAATTTTTGTGCCAAACTTTTAATTATGAGTAAACATTTAACAAAAAGAGCAGACGATTATTCTAAATGGTATAATGAGTTAGTTGTAAAAGCAGATTTAGCTGAAAACTCTGCGGTAAGAGGTTGTATGGTAATAAAACCATACGGATATGCTATTTGGGAAAAAATGCAGGCAGAGTTAGATAGAATGTTTAAAGAGACTGGACATGAAAACGCTTATTTTCCGTTATTTGTTCCTAAAAGTTTATTTGAAGCTGAAGAAAAAAATGCAGAGGGCTTTGCAAAAGAATGTGCAGTTGTAACGCATTACAGATTACAGAACGATCCTGACAACCCAGGTAAATTAAGAGTAGATCCTGAAGCTAAATTAGAAGAAGAGTTAGTAGTTAGACCAACTTCTGAAGCTATTATTTGGAACACATATAAGGGATGGATTCAATCTTATAGAGACTTACCTTTATTAATAAATCAATGGGCAAATGTTGTACGTTGGGAAATGCGTACACGTCTATTTTTAAGAACTGCAGAATTTTTATGGCAAGAAGGGCACACCGCACATGCAACGAAAGCAGAGGCAGTTAGCGAAGCACAACAGATGCAAGAAGTATACGCAACTTTTGCCGAAGATTTTATGGCAATGCCAGTAATAAAGGGATATAAATCGGATAGCGAGCGTTTTGCTGGTGCAGAAGACACTTTAACTATTGAAGCTTTAATGCAAGATGGAAAGGCATTGCAAGCTGGGACTAGTCATTTTTTAGGACAAAATTTTGCAAAAGCATTTGATGTGAAATTTACGACTAAAGAAGGAAAGAAAGAACATGTTTGGGCAACCTCTTGGGGTGTTTCTACACGTTTGATTGGGGGCTTAATTATGACGCATTCAGATGACAATGGTTTAGTACTACCCCCAAGATTAGCTCCAATTCAAGTTGTAATTGTGCCTATTTATAAAGGTGAAGAACAATTAGAAGCTATTTCTGAAAAAGTAGCTGTCTTTGTAAAAGAATTACGTAAAAAAGGTATCTCTGTAAAGTTTGATGATAGAGATACGTACAGACCAGGTGCAAAATTTGCTGAATATGAATTAAAAGGAGTTCCTGTTAGAATTGCAATTGGAAAAAGAGACTTAGAAAATGGCACTGTAGAAATTGCCAGAAGAGATACTTTAGCAAAACAAACGGTTGTTCAAAATGATGTTGTAGATTTTGTAAGTAACCTTTTAGAAGAAATTCAAGACAACTTATTCCAAAAAGCAATAGATTTTAGAGCAGAGCACACAACTTCTGTGTATAATTTTGAAGAATTTAAAACAGCTATAGCAAATAAAGGTGGTTTTGTTTCTGCACATTGGGACGGAACAGAGGAAACCGAAGACAAGATTAAAGACTTAACAAAAGCAACCATTAGATGTATTCCTAATGACGCGAAAGAAGAAATTGGAACGTGTATATTTAGCGGGAAACCATCCTCTAAAAGAGTGCTTTTTGCGAAGGCATATTAAATTTAAAAAAAAATCCATTTTTTTTTCAAAAATTATTGCACAATTTAAAAAACGTTGTATATTTGCACCCGCAATTAAGGTGCACTTAATTGTTCTGGTCCGTTCGTCTAGGGGTTAGGACGCATGGTTTTCATCCATGTAACACGGGTTCGATTCCCGTACGGACTACAAAAGTTTTAATTAAAAAACGAAACAAGAAATTATGGCAAATCACAAGTCAGCATTAAAGAGAATTAGAAGTAACGAAGCTAAAAGATTACGTAACAAGTATCAACACAAAACAGCAAGAAATGCTGTTAGAGATTTACGTACATCAGAGGACAAGAAAGAAGCAGAAAGTAAATTAAATACTGTAATTTCTATGTTAGATAAATTAGCTAAGAATAATATTATTCACAAGAATAAAGCAGCCAATTTAAAATCTCAATTGACAAAGCACGTATCTGCTATGTAAGATTTTACATTTTGATAAAAAACTAAAAACTCTGAATATAAATATTCAGAGTTTTTTATTGTTTATAATTTAAATAAGCATGACCTATTTACAATCTCAAATTTAAAAATCTTAGAGGTAACTTAAAAGTATTATAGAATAACTTAGGAATCAATTTTACAAGTATTACTTCTTACCACCCCCTACCAATCATATCCTTTATGTGCATCTAATCTTATAAAGATAAAGAGTAAGATTGTAAAACCCCAAAGAGATGACCCACCATAACTAAAGAACGGCAAAGGAATACCCACCGTTGGAAACAAACCTATCACCATTCCTATATTTACAATTATATGAAAAAACAGAATTGAAGCCAAACCATATCCATAGATTCTTCCAAATTTATTGGTATGTGTTTCTGCCAAATAAATAACCCGATACATCAATAACATAAATAATATAATAACTAAAGAACTTCCTAAGAAACCCCACTCTTCTCCAACAACACTAAATATGTAATCTGTATGCTGTTCCGGTACAAAATCTCCTTGCGTTAAATCTCCTTTTAAAAATCCTTTTCCTGAGAGACCTCCAGAACTAATTGTTAATTCAGATTGGTGTGAATTATAACCTTTTCCCTGATTGTCTTGTTTTAGACCTAAAAGAATCTCAAAACGATCTCTATGGTGCTGTTTAAATATATTATTATATGTAAATCCTGTCCCTATAATAAAAATAGTAATAATAGTATATCCAGCTATTATTTTATACCAATTAAAACGAAGGAAGCGCTTTCCTCCTCTATAAATTGCATAGACTGTGAAAATTGTAAGTAATATAAATAAACTTGATAAAAGTAAGGTTACACCAAACAAAATCGTAAGTAAAAACAATACAATTAACAAAGTACCAAGAATAATATAATTTAAGGTTAAGCCCTCTCTATGTAGTACAAAGAAAAAAGCTACATAAATAAGAGCAGACCCAACATCTGGCTGCAGTGTAATCATGAAAGCAGGTGTAAATATTACTATAAACGCCTTAATTTGATTCTTAATTAATCTAAAATTATACTGCCTATCACTTATCAGTTTTGCCACGGCTAAGGCCGTAAATGCTTTTACAAACTCTGAAGGCTGTAAACCTAATACCCCAAAATTATACCAGGATGTAGCTCCATTTATTGTTTTACCAAAAAAGAACAATCCTACAAGAGATAAAAGAGAAACTAAATAAAATATGCTTGAAAACTTTTCATAAAATTTAGCATTAAAAAAAAGAATAATAATAATTAATGGAATTGTTAAAAATATAAATATCAATTGCTTCCCGTATTCAGTTGAAAAACTAAGTAGCTCTATATCTTCATCTGTTTTTGAAGCTGAATAAATATTTAACCATCCAAAACTGACTAAAATTACAAATAGCGTAACCAAAAGCCAATCCACCCCCGCAAAAATATTATTACCTTCTTGCCGCAATTGTTTCTATTTTAGGTATTAATTTATTGTATTCTTCCTGTAAACTAATATTTAACATATTTGTCTCCCTGTGCACTGTTGCCTCAGAAATTGAACCATTTAAATACTTTTCTATCATTAAACTTGTTATCGGAGCAGCGATTCTAGAACCATAACCTCCATTTTCTACAAAAATAGCAATCGCTATTTTAGGATTATCTTTTGGAGCAAAAGCAACTAAAATAGAATGATCTTCTAGCTTTATTCTTTTACCGTTTACTACAGTATAATTTTCTGAAGTTCCAGTTTTACCACAAATTTCTATTCCTTTCACTTGACTCCATTTTCCTGTTCCTGTTTTAAAAACCTCATACATCGCATCTATTACTGGACTAAAATGTTTTTTATCAATAGTAGTTTGTTTTTTATCTGTAAAACTTGGGTTCTCTATTGGTCTTTTATCAATATTTTTTAAAATATGTGGTGTAAAGAAATACCCTTTATTTGCAATAGCAGCGGTGAAATTAGCTAATTGAATTGGTGTTGTTTGCACTTCTCCTTGTCCTATTGCATTTGATATATTTGTAGAAGCATTCCAAGAATATCGGTACATCTGATCGTAATACGTACCTGTAGGAATTAGTCCAGGACTTCCCTGGGGTAAATCATATCCTAAATAATTTCCTAAACCAAAACTCTTTACATGAGCACTCCAATTATCTAATCCTAAAGATGGATTTTTATTTTTTTCTACAATTCTCTTATAAGTATTTGCAAAATAGCTATTACAGGATTTAGAAATAGCTGTTTTTAATTGTATTGGTCTATCGAAAATATCACAATGGCAACCCATAAATTCATTCTTTCTATTCCCGTACCTATAGCCATTATAACAATAGAAAGAAGTTTGTTCAGATATTACTCCTTCTTGTAAACCTATTAAAGCATTCATTATTTTAAATGGAGAACCAGGAGGATAAGAAGCTTTTAAACCTCTATCATAAGTTGGTTTCTCTAAACTTTTCGGGTCCATTAAAATGGCTGAATTTTCAGAACGATTTCTACCAACTAGCATATTAGGATCATAAGAAGGTGCCGTAACTAAAGCTAAAATTTCTCCAGTAGAGGGTTCTAAAGCCACAATACCTCCTCTTTTACCTATCATTAATTTTTGAGCGTATTGTTGTAATTTTATATCTAAAGTTAAGGTTAGATCTTTACCTCTTTCAGCTAAAGTATCTTGTTTTCCATTCTTAAAAGAGCCAGTAATTTTGTTAAGATTATTTCTATTAAATAATTTTTTACCCTTAATCCCTCTTAAAAAGTTTTCATATTGTTTTTCAATACCATCCTTACCTATTAATTCTCCTGCTTGATAATAGGTATTCTTTTTTGCTAACTGCTCATTGACCTCACCTATATAACCTAAAACATTTGCTGCTGCATTAATGGGGTACTTCCGGATTACTCTTTTTTGAATAAAAAAACCATCGTATTTGTATAATTTTTCTTGAAGGAAAGCAAAATCTTCTTTTGCTAATTGTTTTAAAAAAACAGATGGAAGATATGAAGCGTATTTACTTGCCTTATTATACCTCTTTACAAAATCTTCTGTATCTATTTTTAAAAGTTTACAAAACTCTAAAGTGTCTATTTGTTTTACTTTATTAGGCTGAATCATTACATCATAAGAAAGTTGATTGGCAACCAATAGAACTCCATTTCTATCATAAATATAACCTCTTTCTGGGTAATCAAAAACTGTTTTTACAGCTGCATTATGTATAGGGTCATAACTTTCACCTTTTACTATTTGAAGCTGAAATAGACGTCCTATAAAAACGATACCTACGATCGTAATTAAAAAATACAATAAAAAACTTTTTTGCATTATTGCTTTTTAGAGAATATATAAATTGATAAAAAATATAATATCAAAGTAAATGCACTTGAATACAGTGTATTTAAAATTACATGAGAAATATTTTCAAAACTAAAGTTAGCAAAAGAAAATAACAAAAAATGATGCAGTACTGTTAAAGTTACGATATAGTTGAATTTTTTTCCAAAAGACTCTAAATTTAATTTAAAAAAAGGGTAGTCTACCTCAAATTTATTAAAGAAAACTCTTATAAAAAACAATCTCAAATACGAAATTGTTACTAATGAAAAAGCGTGAATTCCTCCTGAATCAGAAAAAAAATCGATACTTAAACCCAAAGCGAAAGAAAGTAACAAAAAAGAAAATCTATTTTTCTTCAGTGGATATAAGAAAACAAAAGCGATATATAGATACGGATTTATATATCCTAAAAACAAAATATTATTCAATACAAAAACTTGTAAAAAAACTAAGAATACGAATAGCAATCCAAAATATACTGTTTTATTCATTTCCTGAATTTTCTAAACGTTTAATTTCTACTTTCTGTAAATTTTTAATAACATAAACAGGTCCAATAACAGACATATCATTAAATAATTTTACATTAATTATGTTATCTACAGCATTGTCATTATTTATTTCAATTACTTTTCCTATTAAAATTCCTTCTGGAAAAATTGCAGATTTACCACCAGTTTCTATAGTATCACCAATTTTAACAGGAGCCTGTCTTGGAATATCTATTAATTGCACTGTGTTATAATCTAAACCATTCCATTGTAACGTACCAAAATAGCCATTTTTTAATCTTGCGTTTATCTTAGTGTTTTTATTTAAAATAGATTGAATTCTTCCATAATTAGGTGACAAATTATCTGTAAATCCAATAATCCCTTTACCGTTAACAACAGCCATTTCTTTACTTAAACCGGCAATTGTACCTTTATTAATAGTTAAAAAATTAAATGCTTTTGAATAACTATTATTGATGATTTTAGCACTTGTATAGGTGTATTTTTGATAATATTTTACGGTATCAATAACAATTGAACCCACTGTAATAGAAGTATTTTCTTTTTGATTTAGAAAGTTTCTTAAAAGCGTGTTTTCTTCTATAAGTTGAGTATTTGTAGCTTTTAAACTAAAATAATTAGAAATATCAGAAACTTTACTATATAAACTGCCAGTTAAAGCATTTGCAGAATTAACATATTTACTATTTTGAAAATTAAGATTGTTAAAAATAAGTGTCAAGGCAATTAATTGCAACAATAAAAAGAATAAAAAATATTTAAATTTTTGAAAAAAGTAAATAAGTTGTTGCATTTTTTAGAACTGCTAAAATATTATTTCATTAATACACTCTTATATTTATCTAGTTCTTTCAAAGCAATTCCTGTTCCACGAACTACAGCTCTTAAAGGATCTTCTGCAACATAAACAGGTAAGTCTGTTTTTCTAGAAAGCCTCTTATCTAAACCTCTTAACATAGAACCACCTCCAGCTAAATAAATACCTGTATTGTAAATATCTGCTGCCAATTCTGGCGGAGTCTTAGATAATGTTTCCATAACTGCATCTTCTATTCTTAAAATAGATTTATCTAAAGCTTTTGCAATTTCTCTGTAAGAAACTTGCACTTGCTTTGGCTTGCCACTTAACAAGTCTCTACCTTGAACCAACATGTCATCTGGCGGAGTTTCTAAATCTTCTGTAGCTGCACCAATCGTAATTTTTATTTTCTCTGCAGTAGTTTCCCCAACATGTAGGTTGTGCTGTGTGCGCATATAATACATAATATCATTGGTAAATAAGTCTCCTGCTACTTTTACAGATTGATCACACACAATACCAGCCAATGCAATAACAGCAATTTCTGTTGTACCCCCACCAATATCTATAATCATATTCCCCTTTGGCTCCATAATATCTATACCAACACCAATTGCAGCTGCCATAGGCTCATAGATTAAATAGATTTCCTTAGCATTCATATGTTTCGCAGAATCCCTTACAGCACGTTTTTCTACTTCTGTAATTCCAGACGGAATACAAATAACCATTCTTAGTGCGGGTGGAAATAACTTCTTTTTAATTGATGGAATCTGTTTTACAAATTCTTTAATCATTTCTTCTGAAGCTTGAAAATCTGCAATAACCCCGTCTTTTAATGGACGGATTGTTTTGATATTTTCATGGGTTTTTCCTTGCATCAAGTTGGCTTCTTTACCAATTGCAATAATTTTACCTGTAGTTCTGTCTCTTGCTACAATAGAAGGACTATCAATAACCACTTTTCCTTTGTGAATTATTAATGTATTTGCGGTTCCTAAATCGATCGCAATATCTTCGGTCATAAAATCAAAAAAACCCATAAAATATTTTTAGTGTATTATTTTTACTCGTGTCTTACAAAGCTACTAAAATTCTAATTGCAAATAACCTATATATTCTTAATGTTTAAAATGCCTAGTTCCTGTCATTACCATAGATATATTATTTTCATTACAATAGTCTATACTTAATTGATCTTTAATAGAGCCTCCAGGCTGTATCACACTTTTTACCCCTGCATTATCTGCAATCTCTACACAATCTGGAAAAGGAAAAAAAGCATCACTTGCCATTACGCATCCGTTTAAATCAAATTTAAAAGAATTTGCCTTTTCTATTGCTTGGTTCAAAGCATCAACTCTGCTTGTTTGCCCTGTACCCCCTGCTAGCAACTGCTTATTTTTAACTAAGATAATGGTATTTGACTTCGTGTTTTTGCATAATTTAGATGCAAACAACAAATCTTCTATCTCACTTGCTGTTGGATTCGTATTAGTAACGTATTTCAAATCTGATAATTGATCTGTAATACTATCTTTATCTTGAACTAAATTACCATTTAAACAAGTTCTAATTGTTGTTTTAGGTAATTCAACTTCTTTTTTAATTAGAATAATTCTATTCTTTTTTCCTTTTAATATTGTTAAAGCTTCATTTGAATAACTTGGCGCAATTACCACTTCACAAAACAAAGTATGAATTTCTTCTGCAGTTGTAGCATCTATTTCTGTATTTGCAATTAAAACTCCTCCAAAAGCAGAAACAGGGTCACCTGCCAAAGCATCTACATACGCTTGTTTTATGGTATCTCTTTGTGCAAAACCACATGCATTATTGTGCTTTAAGATAGCAAAAGTTGGTGCCTCACCTCTAAATTCTTCGATTAAGTTTACAGCAGCATCTACATCTAGTAAATTATTGTAACTTAACTCCTTACCATGTAATTTATCAAAAATTGTTTCCAAGTCTCCAAAGAAATAACCCTTTTGATGAGGGTTTTCTCCATATCTTAAGACTTGTGCATTTGTTTCACTAACTTTTAAAGTAGGCTCTTCACCAGCATTAAAATAATTAAAGATGGCAGTGTCATAATGTGAAGAAATATTAAAGGACTTCGCAGCAAATTTCTTTCTCTGTGCAATTGTGGTTTCTCCATTGTTTTGGGATAAAATATCTAAAAAATCATCGTATTGATTCATTGATGAAACCGTAAAAGTATCTTTAAAATTTTTTGCAGATGCTCTAATTAAAGAAATTCCACCAATATCAATTTTCTCAACAATATCTTGCTCAGTTGCTCCTGAAGCAACTGTCTTTTCAAAAGGATATAAATCTACAATTACCAAGTCTATCTGCGGAATATTATATTCTGCTAATTCAGCGATGTCACTTTCATTGTCTTGTCTATTTAAAATTCCTCCAAAAACTTTTGGATGGAGTGTCTTAACTCGTCCTCCTAGAATAGAAGGATACGAAGTAACTTCATCAACAGGAACTACGTTTATTCCAAGTTCTTTGATGAATTTTTCTGTTCCTCCGGTTGAATAAATAGTTACATTTAAATCGTTCAATTTTTGTACGATTGGTGCCAAACCATCTTTGTGAAATACCGATATTAATGCGGATTTAATTGTTTTTGCAGTGCTCATTTAGTTGTTGTGTTGTTAAGCAAACAAAATTAGTGAAAGGAACCTTGCAAGGCAATAAAAGATAGTAACAATAGCAGGAAGTAATTAACAACTGTGCTAAAATCACTACTTATTTAATCCTTATACTAAGCCCTTCTCAGCTTTTAATTTTTAAAAGCAGATATTTTTTAAAATATAATACATTATAAGATAGCACCAACCTTTTTACAAATATACTCTAACAACTGCTCATCATTATCTGTAAAAACATTTGCAGTATGAGAATCAATATCAATCTGCCCAATATTCTCTTTATTCACAAAAATAGGAATTACTATTTCAGATTTCACTTTCCATCCACAAGATATATAGTTTTCTTGATTAGATACATCTTGAACAACAAAATTTTGATTACTTACAGCCACTTGTCCACAAATACCTTTTCCAAAAGGAATAATTGTATGTTCTGTTTCTTCACCTGCATATTGCCCCAATTTCAACTCGTCTTTATCTCCGTTTTTAAAATAAAAACCAACCCAATCGTAATAAGAAATTTCACTTTCTAAAAAATCGCAAATTGCCTGGAGCTGCTCATTTGTAGTATTTGTATTTGCAAGAATACTATCTGCTTTATTTTTCAATCTATTTAAATCCATTTCCATTTAACCTCTATACTTATGTAACTGTAAAAATAAATGAAATTTCGTAGATAAAAAACAGAAATATGAAAGCAGTTTTATAGCTCACATCATTTTAATTTACTTAAATTTTTTAATGACTTTCGAGATAACATTTGATTTTATAAAAAAATCGCATTTGTTATTGTAACTTTGCATTGATAATGAAATCCATTTTTACCAAAATAACATCGGCTCTATTAGCATTTTTGGTGCTATTCTCAACACTCTCATTTACTGTTGAGAGTCATTATTGTGGCGGTTTTTTAATGGATATTTCTGTTATCGGTGAAGCCGATGACTGCGGTATGAAAGTAGAGCAGACAATGGCTGCAGATAAGACAAACTGCTGTAAAGATGAAGTAATAATAACAGAAGGACAAGATGAATTACATCCAGCTTCTTTTGATACCTTGAACTTTGAAAAACAACAATTTTTATCAACTTTCTATTCTTCCCATTTAAATCTCGTTAAAGAAGAATCTTCTAGAAATGTCATTTACAAAGCCTTTCACCGGCCTGTTATACCTCTTAGTTATCAGATAAAATACCAATCATTTTTAATTTAATTTAATTTTAATTCCAACTAAAAAGCCTTCTAGTAAAGAGGCACAGTTTTAATTATAATAAAATTAACATTAATGAAAAAACATATACTAAATAGCTTTATACTGCTGTTTCCAATTTTTATTCTTGCTCAAACTAATTTGAAAGGAATGATTATGGACCAAGAAAATCCTAAAGACAATTTAGGCGTTGCAGGTGCCACCATAAATTGGTTAAACACAAACATTGGCGCAATTACCAACGAAAAGGGCTGGTTTACAATTCCGTTTAAAAGGGAATATAAAAAGTTAGTCATAAGTTATATTGGATACAAAACAGACACTATAATAGTTAGAGATCTAACACCAATTCATCATTTTATAACTTTAGAAAACGAATTAAAAGAAATAACTATTCGAAGCAAAAGAGATGCCGTTCAAAAATCTTTATTTGCCACAGCCAATACTTTTACAGTGAATAACGACGAACTATTAAAAGCAGCCTGCTGTAATTTAGCAGAAAGTTTTGAAACAAATCCGTCTATAGATGTTAGTTTCTCTGATGCATTAACAGGAACGCGTCAAATACAAATGTTGGGACTTAAAAGTCCGTATTTGCAAATTATGCAAGAAAACATACCCTCTATAAGAGGTGCTGCCCAAGCTTTTGGCTTAACCTTTACACCGGGTACTTGGGTAGAGAGTATTCAAATTACAAAAGGGGCTGGTTCTGTTGTAAATGGCTTTGAAAGTATTTCTGGCCAAATAAATGCAGAATTAGTAAAGCCTTTTTCTGATAATAAATTTTTCTTTAACACCTATAGTTCTCTAAATGGTAGGTTAGAATTAAACACTCATTTTAACCGAAGGGTTTCAGAAAAATGGCAAACCGGACTTTATATTCATGGGAATTATAGAGGTGAAAAATTTGATAAAAACGATGATAATTTTTTAGACGCACCTTTAGCCAATCAAATAAATGTAATGAACCGCTGGCAATATACAGATGCACAAAATGGTTGGGTTAGCTTTCTGAATATTCGTTTTTTAAATGATGAAAAACAAACTGGAGAAATCAATTTTAATCCAACTTTAGATAAAGGGAATACAAATTCTTGGGGAAGTGAAATTGATACAAAACGTTTTGAAACTTCTTTAAAACTAGGGTATGTTTTTCCCGAAATTCCATATCAAAGTGTCGGTTTACAGTTAGCATATAGCAATCATGAACAAGATTCTTATTTTGGCTTAAATGTATATGATATTAAACATGAAAGTTTATACTCTAACTTACTTTTTAACTCGATTATTGGAGATACTAGAAGTAAGTTTAAAACAGGTATTAACTTTACCTATGACAAATACAATGAACTTGTAAATACTACAAATTATAAAAGAAAAGAAAACTCTTTAGGTGTGTTTTTTGAATATGCTTTTGACAACCTGGAGGACTTCAGTTTAACTGCAGGAGTTAGAGTGGATACACATAATTTATTAGGTACATTTATTACACCTAGGTTGCACCTAAGGTATGCTCCTTGGGAAAACGGAGTCTTTAGAGCTTCTGCTGGAAGAGGAAAAAGAAGTGCTAATATTTTTGCAGAGAATCAGCAATTATTTGCAAGTTCTAGAAAAATAGATATAGACGCGGTAGGTGGAAATATCTACGGATTAAACCCTGAAATTGCTTGGAATTATGGAGTTTCGTATTTGCAAAAATTTAATTTATTTAATAAAAAAGGGGATATTACATTCGATTTTTATAAAACAGATTTCAGCAACCAAGTTGTTGTAGATTGGGAAAATCCGCAAGCAGTTTCTTTTTATAATTTAAATGGAAAAAGTATTGCTAATAATTTTCAACTAGAATTAAACTATGAATTAGCAAAAAACTTGAATCTACGAACTGCTTTTAAATATTTTGATATTTCAACAGATTATAAAACTGGAAAATTACAAAAACCTCTCCAGCCTAATAATCGGTTTTTTGTAAACATTTCTTACGAAACAGCAACAAAAGAAAATGGTTCTCAATGGAAGTTAGATCTTACATTTAATAATATCGGCGAACAACGTTTACCAAATACAGCTACCAATCCAACACAATACCAATTACCAATAAATTCTGAGCGTTATAGTTTATTAAATTCTCAAATTACTAAAGTATTTTCAAACAAATTTGAAATTTATGCAGGTGGAGAAAACTTGACAAATGTTCAACAAGTAAATCCTATTTTAGGAAGCGAGAATCCTTTTGGACCGAATTTTGACAGTACAATTGTGTACTCGCCAATTTTTGGTCGCGCTATTTATGCAGGTTTACGATTTAAAATTAAATAACTTTTAAATAAAAAAATAATGAAAAAAGCGATATTTATATTCAGTTTGTTCTTCATTGGTTTTTCTGCCCAAGCGCAAGAAATGAAAACAGTGAAAAAGAAAAAAAACGCCAAAGTTGCTTTTAAAGTAGATGGTATTTGTGGAATGTGTAAAAAACGTATAGAGATTGCTGCCTTAAAAACAAAGGGGGTAAAGTTTGCTATTTGGGATGTGAAAACGCATCAAATAAACCTCATTTTAGATGAGCGTAAAGCATCTCTAAATACCGTAAAACAAAATATTGCAAACGTTGGTCATGATGTAGAAAACTTTATAGCAACGGATGAAGCCTATAACTCTGTGCATCCTTGCTGTAAATATAGAGATAGTGAAATAATGCTAGACCACGAGGGTGAACTTAAAAAGAAGAAAAAATAAAAAAGAAAACCCTTTCATTAATTTGAAAGGGTTTTCTTTTTTTTGGTTTGCTAAATAAACAACTATTTAGTACCTATAGTGCTCTGGTTTGTATGGTCCTGCTTGTGTTACACCAATATATGCTGCTTGGTCTTGGCGCAATTCAGTTAACTCTACACCAATTTTTGCTAAGTGTAAAAATGCAACTTTTTCATCTAAATGTTTTGGTAGCATATACACTTCGTTTCCGTATGCTTTTGCGTTATTCCAAAGTTCCATTTGTGCCAAAGTCTGGTTTGTAAATGAGTTAGACATTACAAAACTTGGATGCCCAGTTGCACAACCTAAGTTTACCAAACGTCCTTCTGCTAACAATATAATATCGTTCCCATTGATATTATATTTATCTACTTGTGGCTTAATTTCAACTTTTTCACTGTTCGCATTTAAATAAGGAACATCAATTTCATTATCGAAATGTCCAATATTTGCGACAATTACTTTGTCTTTCATTGCTTCAAAATGCTCTCCACGCACAATGTCTTTATTTCCTGTTGTAGTAATAATAATATCTGAGTTTGCAACAACAGTCTCTAATTTCTTAACTTCAAAACCATCCATTGCAGCTTGCAACGCACAAATAGGATCTATTTCTGTAACAGTTACAATAGAACCTGCTCCTTTAAAAGAAGCTGCTGTTCCTTTACCAACATCACCGTAACCACAAACAGTTACACGTTTTCCTGCTAACATAATGTCTGTTGCTCTACGAATTGCATCTACTGCAGATTCCTTACAACCGTATTTATTATCAAATTTTGATTTTGTAACAGAATCATTGATATTAATTGCTGGCATTGGTAATGTTCCGTTTTTAACTCTTTCGTAAAGCCTGTGAACACCAGTAGTGGTCTCTTCTGATAATCCATTAATTCCTGCAGCTAATTCTGGATACCTATCTAAAACCATATTGGTTAAATCTCCACCATCATCTAAAATCATGTTTAATGGCTGTTTGTCTTCACCAAAAAATAAGGTTTGCTCAATACACCAATCAAATTCTTCTTCATTCATTCCTTTCCAGGCATAAACAGAAGTTCCTGTTGCAGCAATTGCAGCAGCAGCCTGATCTTGTGTAGAAAAAATATTACAAGAGCTCCAAGTAACTTCTGCACCTAAGGCTTGCAAGGTTTCTATTAAAATTGCTGTTTGGATTGTCATATGTAAACAACCTGCAATTCTAGCACCCTTTAAAGGTTGCGCATCTGCATATTCTTCTCTTAAACTCATTAAACCTGGCATTTCTGCTTCTGCCAAATCCATTTCTTTTCTACCCCAATCTGCTAAAGAAATATCTTTCACTTTGAAAGGTACGAATGTTGTATTTTTACTCATATTAATGTATATTTATATTCTAATTTTTTCGAACTGCAAAGTTACGACATCCATTTTAAAAAAGTATGGCTCTTTACAAAACTTTAACGGTTAACAAAGCAACTAAAGTCCTGATTTGGAAGATTGAAGAATCTATTTCTAAATTGCAAGAGGGAATTGTACTTTCTGAGAATAGCACAACGCGCTTAAACTCTATGAAATCTCAATTGCATCAAAGAGGATTCTTAAGTATTCGACATTTATTAAAAGAAGTTGGATATTCCGATGCTGATTTAATTTATGATGAATTTGGAAAGCCACACTTAAAAAATGGCAAGTTCATTTCGATTACACATTCTTTTACTTTTACAGCTATTATTGTTTCTGATAAGTTCCATGTAGGAATTGATATTGAAAAGCAGCGTGAGAAAATTTTAAAAATTGCACATAAATTTACTCCGTTTGAAGAATATAAAACCATAGCCAATGTGGATGCTTTAATCAGCAAATTAACTATTGTCTGGGGTGCAAAAGAATCTTTATATAAAATATACGGTAAGAAAAAGCTCTTATTCTTACATCATATTTATATTGAGGATTTTAAATTTGCTGATGAAAAAACTACTGGAGAAATACGTTATAATGGAGAGAATACTGCTTATAACATTTCATTTTTAGAGTTTGAAGGTTTTACTTGCGTATTTGCTTATTAAAAGTACTTAAAGTTTATAAACAAGAACCTACTCTTGCTAATATTATGGTGAAAAAAAAAATTAACTTCTTACTTTTGATGCAGCTATTTTAATAAATAAAATGACAATAATTTTCGAATTTCTTTTTGACCAATATAAAACATACTCAACATTAGATATTACTTTAGAAATTGTTGCTGTAATTTTTGGTTTTCTATCTGTTTGGTATTCCAAACAGAATAAAATATGGGTTTTCCCTTCAGGAATGATTAGTACACTTATTTTTGTGTATTTACTTTTTAAGTGGGAGCTTTTAGGCGACATGTTAATTAACGGTTATTATTTTATAATGAGTATTTATGGCTGGTATATATGGACGCGTAAAGTGGATAAAACCCATGTAAATCAAATTTCCACTACTACTTTTAAAGAAAAAAAGATTTCAATTGTCCTATTTATTGCAGCACTGCTGTTTGTTTTTATAGTTTATCAAAAATTTGACAAATGGACAAGTTGGGTTGCTTACGTAGATACCATTACAACAGCTATCTTTTTTGTTGGAATGTGGTTAATGGCAAAACGTAAAATAGAAAATTGGATTTTCTGGATAGTAGGAGATCTAATTTCTGTACCTTTATATCTATACAAAGGCTTTACATTTACAAGCTTTCAATATTTTGGATTTACTTTTATCGCCATTTTTGGTTATTTAGCATGGAAAAAGAACTTACACAAGACCCTATTAACATCATAAAAGTTGTTTTATTTGGACCAGAATCTACAGGAAAAACAACACTTTCTAAACAATTAGCACGTCATTACAATACTGTTTGGACGCCAGAATATGCACGTGAATACTTGCAAAAAAAATGGAATAACGAGCGTAAAACTTGCGAAAAAGAGGATTTAATACCGATTGCAATTGGACAAATGAATCTTGAAAATAAGTTGGGAAAAAAAGCGGATAAACTACTTATTTGTGATACAGATTTACTAGAAACAAAAGTATACTCAGAGGAATTTTATGGAGGTACAGTAGATCTAAAATTAAGTGAAGCTGTAGATAGAAATAAATATGACCTCTATTTATTAACCTATATTGATACTCCTTGGGAAGAAGATGATTTACGAGACAGACCAGAACAACGTTTAGAGATGTTTACGGCTTTTGAAAATACATTAAAAAAATATAAAAAAAATTATATCCTGTTAAAAGGTGATAAAGAAACAAGATTAAAAAACGCTACTGAAGCTATTGATAAAATTATTGCTGCAAAAGATAATTTACATTCTTTTTCAGACTCTTTACAAGACCTTAATCTGCTCAAAAATAGAGGTTTAAGTAATACTTATGACAATTAAGAATACTATAATAAGTAGCTAAAAACAGACCTTTAAATCTTTTATTTTAAGGCGTTTTCAATAAAAATGAATACAGAAACTATTTTAAAAGAACTCAACTTTAAAGCGACTAGAAGTTCTGGTCCTGGCGGCCAGCACGTAAACAAAACGTCTTCTAAAATTGAATTAACGTTCTATTTAGAAAACTCACTTTCTCTCTCTGAAAACGAAAAAGCACTTTTAAAAGTAAAATTGGTATCAAAATTAACGAAAGAAAACGTTTTAATTCTTTTTTGTGAAGAAACACGTTCTCAACACAGAAATAAAGAAATTTCGATTAAACGTTTTCTAGAATTATTGAAAACAAATTTAATTCGTCCTAAGAAAAGACAAAAAACAAAACCTAGCAAAGGCGCATTAAAAAGAAGAGTTGAAACTAAAAAACGAACATCGATTAAAAAGGCACTTCGTAAAAAACCAAACTTTGATTAAAATAAATCAATTTTCTATTTCATAATCAATTTTTCTGACTTAATTTTGCTGCGTTCTCATAAAGGGGTGCTTTAAAAAGCTGAGATCATACCCAATGAACCTAGAACAGGTAATGCTGTTTAGGGATTTTGAATGTTTTTTACAAAAAAAGTGAACTAATTTAAAGTATAAATTATTTCTTCCGATGCATAGGAAAAAGCTTTCTTCGTATGAACAACAATTAATTATTCAATATTAATCACAAGAATAATTACCTCTTTTTATTCGTTTTAAATTTTTTAAAATGAAAAAAATATCCATTTTTTTATTCTTGTTTGTAAGTACACTTGCAAACGCACAATCCTTTACACTTTCTGGAAAAGTTGTAGATGAAAACAAAAATCCTTTATCTGGAGCGACTATTTTGGTTAAAGAGGAAAACAAAGGAACCTCCACTGATTTTGATGGAAAGTTCAGTGTAAATTTTCCAAAAGGGAAGTATACAATTCAAGTTTCATTTATTGGTTACAAGTCTGTTTCTAAAGAAATTTCTTTAACTAAAAATGATGCAATCGAGTTTGTATTATCAGCAAATTCAACCGTTTTAGAAGAGGTTTTAGTTTCTGCGGTTCGTGTAAAAGCGAATGATCCTACAACACATTCTAACATTTCTAAAAAAGAACTGGCAAAACGTAATTTAGGGCAAGATATTCCTACATTATTAAACTATTTACCTTCTGTAGTTACCACTACAGATGCTGGTGCTGGTATTGGTTACTCTTCACTTAGGGTTCGTGGTTCTGATGCTACTAGAATAAATGTAACTATTAATGGTATTGCTTACAACGATTCTGAAAGTCAAGGTACTTTTTGGGTAAATTTAGGTGATTTCACTTCTTCGGTAGAAAATATTCAAATGCAAAGAGGTGTTGGTACATCTACAAATGGCTCTGGAGCATTTGGAGCAAGTATAAATTTATTAACAGAAGGAGTTAACCAAGAAAAAAGCGCACAAATATCTAGTTCTTTTGGCTCTTTCAACACCTTAAAAAATACTGTTAAATTTAATACTGGATTACTAAATGATCATATATCGTTTTCAGGAAGGTTTTCTAAAATTAAATCTGATGGTTACTTAGATAGAGCTACTTCCGATTTAGAATCTTACTTTATTCAAGCAAATTATGTAAATGAAAATACTTTAATTAAAGCTTTAATTTTTGGTGGTGAAGAAATTACATATCAAGCTTGGAATGGAGTTGATGCTGCCAAAGCTAAAAGTAATGGAACTTTTAATAGTACAGGTATTATTTATAATAACGATTTTAGTATTAGAGGTTTTTATGACAATCAAGTAGACAATTACAAACAAGACCACGCACAACTACACTGGAATCAAAAATATAGTAAAAACCTTTCTACTAATTTTGCTGTTCACTATACACGTGGTAGAGGTTTCTTTGAAGAATACAACCAAACTTGGGGTATTGATGGCCTTCCAGTTGATATCCCAAATCAAACTCCAGGAAATTCTGACAATATTACAAGAAGATATGCAAACAGTCATTTCTATGGAGCTACTTTTTCTTTAAATTACAATACAGAAAAGTTTGATTTAATTTTTGGAAGTGCATATAATCAACACGATGGAAGACATTTTGGAGAAACTATTTGGAATCGTTTTGCTGGTAATACAGAAATTAGGGACATTTATTATGATAGATTTGGTAATAAAACAGATGCCAACCTTTTTGCAAAAGGAACTTATAAAATATCTGAAAAACTAAAAATATTTATCGATTTACAACAAAGAAAAGTTACTTATAATGCAGAAATAAGAAATTCACCTAATGTAGATGAAACATTTAATTTCTTTAATCCAAAAGCTGGAATTAGTTTTACGGCAAATGAAGCAAATAATTTTTACTTTTCTTATGCCAAAGCACATAGAGAACCTGCAAGGTCTGATTATAGAGGAATACCAAATAGTAACGATTTTCCAAGACCAGAAGAATTAAATGATTTTGAATTAGGATGGAGATATACAACTAAAAACATTAAAATAAATAGCAATATTTATTATATGAAATATTTAGACCAATTGGTTTTAACAGGTGAAATTGACTTAAACGGAACTTTTAATAAAACCAATAGCGGTAAAAGTTATCGATTAGGTTTAGAAGTTGATGCAGATATTAACATCAACAAATATTTAAACATTCAACCTAATTTTACTTTGAGTAAAAATCAAAATAACGACTTTAAAAAAATAGATGGTGCTACTGTAACCAATGCAGGAAATACTGATATTTCGTTTTCACCTGATGTTATTGTAGGAAATGCAATTGTTGTAAAACCTTTCAAAAACTTAGATATTGCATTTTTATCAAAGTACGTTGGAAAACAATTTTTAACAAACCTTGAAGAACAAGATAAAAAATTAGAAGATTATTTTGTGAACGATTTAAATATCAACTATACTTTAAAGCCAAAATCTATTTTTAAAGAAGTTACTTTTACAGCTTTAATAAATAATATTTTTAGTGAAGAATATATCTCTAACGGGTATTTTGATCCTGGATGGGGAACTTATTTTTACCCACAAGCAACAAGAAACTTCCTAGTTGGAGTAACTTTTAGATTTTAACAAATACATCTTTTTTCTGTCATAATTGACCAAAAAATGTTTAAATTAACACAAAACGAGTGGTTTTCAATAGAAAATCGCTCGTTTTAAGTTTCTTAAAGATTCATGGGCAACACACTTATTATACTAAATACACATATTAGAAGTGACCATATTGAAAGCAATCGATTGGTTCAATTCAAGCTTCCTGCATTCTAGATTTTTTATTTCAACGATTTCTACTTACTAATTTTAAAAGAAATATATTCTTTTAAAAAACTACCTTTTACTATTCACTATTAAAAACCACAACTTCCTTTAATGAGACAAGTTAAAATTGTAAAACAGGTTACCAATCGCGATGCAAAGTCTTTAGATAAATATTTTTAAGAAATTAGTAAAATTAGACTTATTACTGGCGATGAAAAAGTAGAACTAGCACTAAAAATTAAGGCAGGAAATTCAAAAGCCTTAGATACTCTTGTAAGTACAAATTTAAGATTTGTAGTTTCTATTGCCAAACAATACCAAGGACAAGTCCTGAAATTATCTAAATTGATAACTAAGAACAACATAGGCTTGGTAAAAGCGGCAAAAATATTTGACGGAACTCGAGATTTTAAGTTCTGTTTGGTGGATTCTTCAAGCCATTATGTAGGCCTTGAGCAAAACTAGCAACACATGCCAACCCATAAATAAATTGCAAAACAGTTAGACACGACTAAAACCGAAGCGGCGCAGTCTTTAAAAAAAGTTTGGAAGGAATGTTTAAAGAAGTATCAAAACTCAATCAAGCTCCAAAACACAGATGCTGAAAAAGTACTTGGGTTAAAAGTTATTCTTTATAAACTAAATTGAGTCATTGGTTATTCTCTAAATCCCACTGCAGATACCCTCCTAATACATTGATGACTTCGAAGCCTTTTTCTTTCAAAATTTTACATGCTTTTCCACTTCTGTTGCCACTTCTGCAATACAAATAAACAGGCTTTGACTTATTCAACTGCGCAGTTGCTACTTTTTCAAAATCAACATCAAAATAGTTGGCAAAAAATGCTGTTTGTATAGTACCCTCTTTTATTTCTTCAGGAGTTCTAACATCCATCAATTGAATATTTTCTTTAGACAATAAAACTTTTAACTCTTTTGTAGTTATAGATTTAAGTACTACTTGTGAATTACAGTTTACACAAAAAAAGATCATTATAAATAAACATACTAAATTTTTCATTTTACTCTAAGGTTAATTTATAAAAAACTACACTGCTTTTTTTTTGTAATACTATTGGTAGGCTTGGTGTATATATTTTGCATATTTTTCTTGCTTTACCTTATCTCCCGTTTTATAAAACCTAACGGCTTGATTTGCACGCATAAAAAAGTGATCTAAACTTATGATTTCTAAAATTCCACTTTTAAATAAATCATCTCTTACCGGTCCTTTTACGCCAGCTAAATAAAATATAATTCCTTTTTTCTGGCAAAATAGAATACGTTCCTTCAACATTTCTACACCCGTGCTATCTACTCTATTTATACTCTCTGCATCTAAAACAATCAATTTTAAAGCGCTCCCTTTATTGTCCATCATTTGTTCCAATCGATCTCTAAAATAACTAGCATTGGCATAAAATAATTGTGCATCAAATCTAAAAACCAATACATCTTCGTCAAGAACTACTTCTTCAAATCGTTCTTTATTTTTATAAAAATTAGAATTTGGTACTTTCCCTAATTCAACAACATAAGGTCTAGAGGTTCTAAAAATTAAAACAATTAAAGACAATCCTACTCCTGTAATTATTCCAAATTCAATTCCTAAAAACAAAGTTGCAATAAAGGTTGAAAGCATTAAACAAAAATCTAATTGATTGGCTCTCCATAAGAAACCTGCTTCTTTAAAATTAACCAATCCAAAAACAGCCACTATTATAATTGCAGATAATACTGTTTTTGGTAAATAATAAAATAATGGCATTAAAAACAATAATGTAATTAATACCATAACTACCGAAATTAATGCAGCCATGCCTGTTTTTGCACCACTTTCGTAATTGATAGCAGAACGAGAAAAACTAGAAGCACTTGGATATGCCTTAAATAAAGAGCCTACCATATTACTAATACCTAAAGCTATTAATTCTTGATTTGGTCTAATTCTGTATTCGTCTTGTTTTGCTTCCAAAGACTTTCCAATAGAAATAGTCTCTAAGTAACCGACCATTACAAGCGTTAAAGCAATTGGTAATAAATTTCTTATCAAATCAAAATCAAATTCCGGAATTCCGAATTTTGGTAAACCAGAGGGAATATCTTTTACTATAGACACATTTATAAATATGTTTCCAAAATATTTCATAAGTAAAACTCCCAGAATTACAACCATTAATGCATTCGGAATTTTCTTATTTATTCTTCTAGAAATAATGATTATTATCATAGAAATCAATCCTATAGTAGCTGTATGATAATTAAAATTTCCTAATTCGAGCCAAATACCCTGTAAGATGATTTGAATTTGATCGCTCTGTACAAAGTCTAAACCTAATAAATTTCTAAATTGATTGAAACCAATAATTAATGCTACCGCAGAAGTAAAACCTGTAATTACAGGTTTAGAGAGAAAGTTTACTATAAATCCTAAATTAAAAACACCCATAATCAGTTGAATTGTTCCAACCATTAAGGCTAATAAAATAGCTATTGAAATATAATTTTCTGACCCTACTAACGCCAGCGTAGAAACTCCTGTTGCTACGATAAGAGAATCCATTGCTACTGGACCAATTGCTACTTGCCTAGAAGAACCAAAAATAGCATACATTACTTGCGGCACTAAAGCACAGTACAAACCATAAATGGGTGGCAATCCTGCAATAAGCGCATATGCTATTCCTTGCGGAATTAAAACAATACCAACAGTAATACCTGCAAATAAATCTCCCTTAAAAAGAGAAGTATTATAATTTGGTAACCATTCTAAAATTGGTATTATCTTCTTAATATTCATTTAATAGTAAACTTTTGCTTTTAGCGGTTTGATCCTGATTACTTTATTTGTGCTAAAAATACATTTAGAACAATTGTCCCGGGTTTTTACCTTTTTCTCTACCCAAATGTTTATAAGCAAGTTCTGTTACTTCTCTGCCTCTTGGTGTTCGCATTATAAACCCTTGTTGAATTAAGAAAGGTTCGTAAACTTCTTCTATGGTTTCTGTATTCTCACTAACAGCGGTTGCAATTGTAGAAAGCCCAACAGGTCCTCCTTTAAATTTATCAATTATGGTTAACAGTATTTTATTATCCATTTCATCCAAACCATGTGCATCTACATTTAAGGCTCCTAACGCATACTTAGCAATTTCTATAGTAATAGATCCATTCCCTTTAATTTGTGCAAAATCTCTAACCCTACGCAACAATGCATTTGCAATCCTAGGAGTACCCCTACTTCGTCCTGCAATTTCAATAGCAGATT
>Ga0209197_1000114_pt1 | contig 57487 bp, 49 predicted proteins | sample COGITO_mtgs_1105_4_FD_184802 | JGI IMG/M metagenome (GOLD analysis project Ga0209197, IMG submission 184802) | Pelagic marine microbial communities from North Sea - COGITO_mtgs_110512 (SPAdes) (version 2) | ecosystem: Environmental > Aquatic > Marine > Epipelagic ... | reverse complement strand
TCATTGCAAAAGGCATTAAATGTGCCAATACTTTTTCTGAAAGTTTTAGTTTTTCACCTAAAACAGCAGCATATTCTTTAAGGTCATCTTCTTTTGCAGCCGCTTCAATAGTATGCATTATTTCAGTTACCAATAAGGCCAAACCTTTTCCATTTTGCATGGTCACTTTTCTCCCCAATAAATCTTGTGATTGAATACCTGTTGTTCCTTCGTAAAGGGACGAAATTCTAATATCTCTATAATACTGTTGCAAACCAAAATCTGTACAAAAGCCGTAACCCCCTAATACCTGTAGGCCATTATCTACAGATTCTGCACCCGCTTCAGATGGAAATGTTTTTACAATAGGGATGATCATCTCTAGTAACAAGTTGTACTTTTCTTTTTCTTCTTCTGAAGTTGCTGTCGTAATAATATCTTGGTATTTTGATGCTAAAAAAACCAAACTTAAAGAACCCTCTGCAATAGATTTCTGCAACAATAACATTCTTCGAACATCAGGGTGCTCTATAATTAAGCTTTGTTTTTCTGTAGGATTTTTTTTTCCAGTACTGGTTAATTTTCTTCCTTGTGGTCTTTCATTTGCATATTGCAATGAAGTTCTATAAGCGGCCATTGCAATTGCAGCAGCCCCCCTACCAACGGCTATTCTTGCCCCATTCATCATTAAAAACATTTGATTTAAACCTTTGTGCTCTTCACCCACGAGCCAACCTCTACAATCATCAGTGTCACCAAAACCTAGATGTGTTGTGCAATAACCTCTTTGTCCCATTTTCTGAAAATCTGCAATGGTCATTACATCATTATACTCCAAACTCCCATCTTTTTTAAGCCTTTTTTTAGGAACAACAAAAAGTGAAATCCCTTTCGTTCCCTGAGGAGCACCTTCAATTCTTGCCAACACTAAATGCACAAAGTTATCTGCATACTGATGATCCCCACCAGAAATAAATATTTTTTGTCCACTAATTTTATAATATCCTTCGGCTGTTGGACTCGCTTTGGTTACGATATCAGACAAAGAACTTCCCGCCTGTGGTTCTGTTAAACACATTGTGCCTCCCCAAATCCCTGCAAGCATATTTGGTATATAGGTTTCTTTTAGTGTTTCGTTACCAAACTCAATAATTAACTCTGCAGCCCCCTGAGTTAAACTTGGATATCCAGGCAAATGATTGTTTGCGGCATCCATAACATACACGGCAGCTTGCAATGCGGAAAAAGGTATTTGAAGGCCACCATCTTCATAATTAAAAGAAGCTGCTATGATACCCATTTCTCCAGATTGACGCATTACCGTCTCTACCTGTTTATGCACGATTACTTTGCCATCTTTGTGATATGCAGGAGTTTCATCCATTTCTTTAAAATAGGGATACAATTCTCTGTCTGAAAATTCCTTAACAGAGTCTATAAAAAGATTCAATGATTCCATATCATGCTCCTGAAACCGCTCTCTTGATAATAAATTTTCTAAGCTATGAATATCATAAAGAAGGTACTTCAAAGTTTCTAGGTCTACATATTTTTTTGACATGGTATCTATCTGTTTTACAATTGATTTTTAATTTTCACTAACTCTGCCTTTACCTCTTCTAGTCTGCTAATAATTTGATGATTAAAAAGAGTTCCATCTAAGTTCTTTTTTAATTTTTGTTTTGCACCATCTAACGTAAAACCTCTTTCTTTTACTAAGTTAAAAATAAGTTTAAAGTTTGCTATATCATCTGCAGTAAATAGGCGATTCCCTTTTGCATTTTTTTTTGGCTTTATAATATCAAATTCCTTTTCCCAAAAACGAATTAAAGAGGTATTTACATTAAAAGCTTTGGCGACTTCGCCAATTTTATAATACCTTTTTTCTGGTAAATCTACATGCATATTCTTCAGGGTTCAGTAATTGGTAATCGAAAATATTTTCTTTCTTCTTATAAATAAAATAAACCTTAATCGTAAGACTGGCCTTCCTCTTCAGATGCCTTTTGCATTGCTGCAAATTGTGCTGGTGTTAAATCTCCGTAATAAAAATTAATAGGATTTAGTGCTTTACCATTCTTACGAACTTCATAATGTAAATGTGCAGAAACAGATCTTCCAGTATTTCCCACGTATCCAATTAAATCTCCACGCTTTACATTTTGTCCACGTTTTGCTTTAATTTTACTCATATGTGCATAAATTGTTGTGTATCCATAGCCATGGTTTATATAGACTACTCTGCCATAAGTTGCGCTTCTACTAGAGCGTATTACTTTACCATTTCCAGAAGCATAAATTGGTGTTCCCGTTGGTGCGGTAAAATCCATTCCTTTGTGAAATTTTCTAATTTTTAGTATCGGATGCATTCTCCATTTATAACCAGAAGCCATTCTTGTTAAATCTAACAATTTTACAGGCAATATTGCAGGAATTGCCGCTAGCATTTTCTCTTTTTCCTTTGCTAAAATTACAATTTCATCTAAAGATTTAGATTGTATAACCAATTGCTTAGATAAAATATCTATGTCTTTGGTTAATTGCTTTATCATTTTAGAATTATCGTAACCGTCTAAGCTCTTATACCTATTTACCCCACCAAAACCAGCTTTTCTTTGCTCATTTGGTATTGGATTAGCCTCAAAATACATCCTATATATATTGTTATCTCTCTCCTGCAACTGATTTAAAACAGCAGAACTCTCTGCTATTCTCTTGGAGAATAAATCTAAATTTAATTTTAAATTTTCATTTTCTCTGTTTATAGCTCTTTCATTTGGAGACATTAAAAACTGACTAAAGATTATAAAACCTATAAATGCAGTCAATAAAACTGACAAAATACCGAAAACAGTTTTCTTATAATAATCACTTTTCTTTACATCAATTTTTCTGTAAGAAAGTGTATCTGCATCGTAATAATATTTTACTTTTGCCATAGTTGTAAATGTACTATTTTTGTTTTTTAAATGAGTTTATTGAATACAACTCATTTTTAACAATAAGCCAATTTACAAAATGTTTTGCAACTACTTTTTGTAAGTTGTTTTTTTTAAGATATATTAACATAATTAACTCTCCGAAGTATCGGAAAGAAACTTTTTTTATGAAATCACAAGACATACGCGCTACGTTTTTAAATTTTTTCAAGGAAAAATCGCATTTAATTGTGCCCTCTGCTCCAATGGTTACCAAAGATGACCCAACTTTAATGTTTGTAAATTCTGGAATGGCGCCTTTTAAAGAATATTTTTTAGGAAATGGAAAACCAAAAAACAATAGAATTTCAGATTCTCAAAAATGTTTACGTGTTTCTGGGAAACATAACGATTTAGAAGAGGTTGGTTACGACACCTATCATCATACCTTATTTGAAATGCTAGGAAACTGGTCTTTTGGAGATTACTTTAAAAAAGAAGCAATTGCTTGGGCTTGGGAATTGTTAACCGAAGTTTATAAAATAGATAAAGATATACTCTACGTAACCGTTTTTGAAGGTTCTGATGACGCTGATAATCTGAAAATGGATACGGAAGCATATGATTTGTGGAAACAATTTATTGCTGAAGACAGAATTTTAAAAGGAAATAAAAAGGATAATTTTTGGGAAATGGGTGCTCAAGGACCTTGCGGACCTTGTTCTGAAATTCATGTAGATATTCGTTCTGCAGAAGAAAAAGAAAAAGTTGACGGCCGTACTTTAATTAATGAAGATCATCCGCACGTTGTAGAAATCTGGAACTTAGTTTTCATGCAATTTAATAGAAAGGCCAACGGAATACTGGAGGATTTACCAAACAAACATATAGACACCGGAATGGGTTTTGAGCGTTTGTGCATGGTGCTACAAAATGTTCAGTCTAATTATGATACCGACGTTTTTACACCAATTATTAGTGAGATTGGTGCAATAACGAATACAAAATATGGTAGTAATGCACAACAAGATATTGCAATTCGTATCATATCCGATCATTTAAGAGCGGTTGCTTTTTCTATTGCAGATGGTCAATTACCAAGCAATACCGGCGCTGGCTATGTGATACGTAGAATTTTACGAAGAGCAATTAGATACGGATTTACATTTTTAAACAAAAAAGAACCTTTTATATATAGATTAACAGATGTATTGTGTAAAAAAATGGGCGATGCTTTTCCTGAATTAATAGCACAAAAACAACTAATTGAAAACGTAATTAGAGAAGAAGAAGCTTCTTTTTTAAGAACTTTAGACAAGGGTTTAGTCTTATTAGATGTAATTATTTCAGCTTCTAATACTAAAGAAATTTCTGGTGAAAAAGTATTTGAATTGTATGATACTTTTGGTTTCCCAGTAGATCTAACTGCACTAATTTTATCTGAAAAAGGATATACTTTAGATGAAAAAGGGTTTCAAGAAAAACTTCAAAAACAAAAGAATAGATCCAGGGCGGCAAGCGAAAGTTCTACAGAGGATTGGACTGTCTTAGTTGACGATACTGTTGAAGAATTTATTGGTTATGATGCTTTAGATGCTCCTGTAAAATTAACAAGATACAGAAAAGTAACGTCTAAAAAAGATGGAGAAATGTATCAATTAGTTTTTAACTTAACTCCGTTTTACCCAGAAGGTGGCGGACAAGTTGGGGATAAGGGATATTTAGAAGATATACATGGAAATGTTGTTTATATTCTAGACACTAAGAAGGAAAATAATGTAATTATTCACTTTACAAAAAATCTTCCAAAGCATATAAACGGCGACTTAAAAGCTGTTGTAGATGAAAAACAACGTCATAGAACAACCTGTAACCATTCAGCTACGCATTTACTAAACCAAGCTTTAAGAGAAGTTCTAGGGACACATGTAACACAAAAAGGTTCTGCAGTACACTCAAAATATTTACGTTTTGATTTTTCTCATTTTTCTAAATTAACTTTAGATGAATTGCAAGCTGTAGAAGATTTTGTAAATGCACGTATTTCTGGAAAACTACCTTTGATAGAAAAAAGAAACATACCAATGCAACAGGCAATTGATGACGGTGCGATTGCTTTATTTGGAGAAAAATATGGAGATACCGTGCGCGCTATTAAATTTGGTGCCTCTGTGGAATTATGTGGTGGTACCCATGTTAAAAATACAGGAGATATTTGGCACTTTAAAATAAAATCTGAAGGAGCCGTTGCGTCTGGAATTAGAAGAATTGAAGCAATTACCAATGACGCAGTAAAAGATTTTTATTCTGAAAATAATAAAACTTTATTTGAAATTAAAGATTTACTAAACAATGCAAAAGAACCTGCAAAAGCAGTTCTTAAATTACAAGAAGAAAATACTTCTTTGCAAAAACAAGTTGAACAACTTTTAGCAGAGAAAGCTCAAAATTTATCTGGTAAAATTAAAAATCAGTTACAAGAAATAAATGGCGTACAATTTTTAGCTACAAAAGTAGATTTAGATGCAAACGGCATTAAAAACCTAGCTTTTACTTTAGGTAAAGACTATCAAAATTTATTCTTATTATTTGCTACCAACCCATCTAAAGACAAAGCAATGTTAACATGTTATATTTCTAAAGAATTAGCAAATGAGCGTGGTTATGATGCGGGTAAAGTGGTTAGAGAATTAGGAAAGTTAATTCACGGCGGCGGTGGCGGTCAAAATTTCTTTGCAACCGCTGGTGGTAAAAATCCTGGAGGAATACCTAAAGCTTTAGAAGAAGCTAAAAATTATTTAGTGTAAAATTTAAACTTTTTCTATTTTTTAAGATCTAAGTGTAAGTAACGTAAGCCGATCTGTTTTTCGAATAAAAAGATTAAATTTGAAACAATTTTACATTATCGAACACTTGATTATGAAACTCCAAACTAAAATTCCTCTAAAAAGAGAAACCCAGAATCTAATAGATTATAAGTCTAATATACTATTGTTAGGCTCTTGCTTTTCAGAAAATATTGGAGACAAATTAAGTTACTTCAAATTTCAATCTACTCAAAATCCATTTGGTATTCTATTTCATCCAAAAGCAATAGAAAATTTAATTTCAAATACTAGTAACAAAAAAGTATATTCTAGTGATGATCTTACATATCAAAATGAAATTTGGCATTCTTTTGACGCGCATTCTAGTTTAAGTTCTGCAAATGAAAACGAACTTCTAAACAAACTTAATTCAGCAATTTCTTTAACTAGTGAAAAAATAAAAGAAGCTTCTCATATTATTATTACTTTAGGAACTTCTTGGGTTTATAGATTTATAGAAACAGATAAAATTGTTGCGAATTGCCATAAAATTCCACAGAAAAAATTCTTAAAAGAACTCTTGTCCATTGCTGAAATTTCAGAAAGTTTAGCGCATAGTATTTCTTTAATTAAGTCTCTAAATTCAGATGTATCTATTACGTTTACTGTTTCTCCTATAAGACATTTAAAAGATGGTTTTATTGAAAATACACAAAGTAAATCGCACTTAATTGCAGCAATCCATACTTTAGTTAATAAGCAAAATGTTTCTTATTTTCCTTCTTATGAAATCATGATGGACGAATTACGTGATTATCGTTTTTACGCAGAAGACATGATTCATCCAAATAAAACAGCTATTAATTATATTTGGGGAAAATTTATAGACACTTGGTTTTCTGAAGAGACGAAATCAACAATAAAAGAAATTGATGAAATTCAGAAGGGAATTTTACACAAACCTTTTCATGAAGATTCTGAACCACATCAACAATTTTTACTAAAGTTAGAGCAAAAAAAAAGTAGTCTTCTAGAAAGACTACCATTTATTAATTTTTAAAAAAGTATGCTTAAACGAACTGCTCTACATTTTGCCATGGTCCACCATTAATAGTATCTATACCATTGTTAGATAAAAACTGAGCGGCTTGACCACTTCTAGCACCACTTCTACAAACAGCTATTACAGGTTTGCCCCAAGATTTAATCTGTTCTAATTCTGAGGGAATTACCGTTAAAACAATATGTTTAGACCCTTCTACATGGCCTTCATTCCACTCCTCTAGTGTTCTAACATCTAAAACTACAGCGCCCTTTTCTAAATAATCTTTAATTTCTGTACTCATATTTTATCTTTTAAGAATGTCAAAAAAACCAATACTATAAATTCTATTTTTCTATTTTTTTGACTTTTAATAAATTTAATCCATTTCGTATTAAATTATAATACCTTTCATTTTTTTGCATCATCAACAAATACTTAAGTATTTCTTTTTGTACCAAAAAATGATATTGCAAAGCTACTTCATAAAGTTCTAAACTCAACAACCAATCATCAGGAAAATCTTTTTTCAACTGATCTAATATAATTATCATATTCTTTTCAGAAACATTATTTGCTTCGCGCATTTTCCTTACTTCTTTATACAAAGCATACAATTCCTTTTCCTTATCTGTATATCTTATTTTTCGTGTTTTCGTTTTAGAAACTTCACTCTCATCTTGAAAAGAGCTTATGTCTGCAGCGCCTGCAAAAGCAGAAACCACCTCTTTACCAATTGCCATATTGTAAATTCCGTCTTCTGGTTTAAATAAAATATTCTCTTTATAACTAACAGTGCAGTTTTCTATAGAGATTAATAATATTTTACCTCTTAGATCTCTAGTTCCTGTAATTATATTTCCAGCTACTTTTATTCCACCTTCAAATTCTAAAGAAACCTTTTTACCTTCAAAAATTTGATACGCTTCTAAATCTCTTGGACTCATATTCTCAATAGGAATATTAATTCCTTTCAATTTACCAATAGGACTTCCAAAACCGTTAGGATGCTTTTCTACACCATGCCCAATAAGTTCTTTATCTCTATTCGAAAGTGCAGTTAAACCAGCAGTTTGAAAATAAATAGGTTTGTTATTTTCGTCTGCGATTACGTGCGTAAAGACTCCTGAAATTTGGATTCCTGTACTCAACTCAATAGTCCCCCTATTTTTAGAGTTTATTAGTTTCTGCAACCCTTTTACCCCCCCTTTTCTAATAGCCATTTTATTTGCAAATTGCTCTAAGACAAGACTCAAGTGTGCAAAATCTGGTGTTACAAATAATTGTGGTTGCGGTTTTGTAATATCAAAATTTACATCTGCAGCCTCAATAGTATAGGATCTCTTCTTTACTTCATCTTTCATACAACAAGCGCTCTCACCAATAGAGGACAACAAACCTGCTCCATAAATTTTAGGCGTTTCTAAAGTACCTATCATACCGTATTCTACAGTCCACCAGTGTAAATTTCTTATTTGTGCCATTTCAGACAATTCTCCCATATTATCTTGTAAATACTCCACTGCTTTCTGAGCTTCAGTTGTTTCTTTTTCTGAAGAATTAGGATCCTCTTTTAAAATAGACAAAAGACGAATAGCCTCATACATTTCAAAATCTTTGGCTGAAGAAATTGCTTTACATCCAATTTCGCCAAAACGTCTTAAATATTCTGCATATTCCGGATTTGCAATAATTGGTGCATGCCCTGCAGCTTCATGAATAATATCTGGTGCTGGAGTGTACTCAATATGATCTATAGTTCGCATATCTGATGCAATAACTAAAACATTATATGCCTGAAACTCCATAAATGCGTTTGGTGGAATAAATCCATCTACAGAAACCGCTGCCCAACCAATATCTTTTAGAATACGATTCATACCATCCATATAAGGAATTCTCTCAGTTGAAATTCCTGTTTTGGCAAGTCCTGTTAAATAAGAATTGTGTGCAACTTTGCTTAAATAATCGATATTAATGCGCATTACATACCTCCAAACTGCTTGGCTTTGTGCTGTATATTCTTCATAAGGTTGTTTTACAACAAACTTATGTAAGTGTTTTGGTAGTTTTTTTGTGACATCATTCAATTGAAAGTGTATATTCATTAATATATTGAATTATTCCTACAAAATTACACATTAAAATAGTAATTCCTTATTTTAAATTTGTTAAAAACAACTTTTGTAGCATTATAAAATCACAACAGCTCTTTATAATCTCTTTTAATAAAAGAAGACTTCATATAAATATATTCAATTACGCTATCGGTTTCGTGAAATTCTAAGAAAAAAACAAAAAACTTTCTTATTTTTACCTTTCAATTATAGACCATGAATAAGAAAGTAATCTTAATGATTTTAGATGGTTGGGGAATTACCCAAGACCCAAAAGTATCTGCCATTTACAATGCAAAAACACCTTTTATAAACGGTTTGTATGACAAGTATCCGCATGCTGAATTAAGAACCGATGGTTTGCATGTTGGTTTGCCAGATGGACAAATGGGAAATTCTGAAGTTGGCCATATGAATCTAGGTGCTGGTAGGATTGTATATCAAAATTTAGCCAGAATTAATAAAGCTGTTAAAGAAGACACTTTAGGTAAAGAAAAAGTATTATTAGATACTTTTAAGTATGCTAAAGAAAATAATAAAGATGTGCACTTACTAGGTTTAGTCTCTGACGGTGGAATTCATGCACATATAAATCATTTAAAAGGAATTTTAGATGTTGCTAAAGATAATGAAGTAGATAATGTGTATTTACACGCATTTACAGATGGTAGGGATTGTGACCCTAAATCTGGAACCTATTTTATAAATGATATTCAAGAATACATGAAAGAAAGCACGGGAGAATTGGCTTCTGTAACTGGACGTTATTACGCAATGGATAGAGACAACAGATGGGAGCGAGTTAAAGAAGCATATGATGGCTTAGTAAATGGAGTTGGTGCAAAAACTATGGATGCAGTTGCTGAAATGAATGCCAACTACACAGCAGGAATTACAGATGAGTTTCATAAATCTATTATTGTAACAAATGAAACTGGTGCACCAAAAACAAAAATAAAAGAAGGAGACGTTGTTTTATTTTTCAACTATAGAACAGATAGAGGAAGAGAATTAACAAATGTGTTATCTCAAAATGATTTTCCAGAGTTTGGAATGAAGAAATTAGACTTATATTTTACAACAATTACTTTATATGATGAAAGCTTTAAAGGTATTAATGTAATTTATAATAGTGATAATATTAAAAATACGCTTGGAGAAGTGCTAGCCAAAGCAGGTAAAAAGCAAATTAGAATTGCCGAAACAGAGAAATATCCGCATGTTACATTTTTCTTTTCTGGCGGACAAGAAGCTCCTTTTAAAGGGGAGTCTAGAATTTTAAAAAACTCACCAAAGGTTGCAACATACGATTTACAACCAGAAATGAGTGCATACGAATTAACGGATGCTTTGTGTGAGGACTTGGAAAAAGCGGAGGCAGATTTTGTATGTTTAAATTTTGCAAACGGAGATATGGTTGGACATACAGGAATTATGGAAGCGGCAATTAAAGCTTGTGAAACTGTAGATAAATGTGCAAAAAAAGTGATTGAAACGGGCTTAAAAAATGGCTACTCTACCTTATTAATTGCAGATCATGGTAATTGTGAAACCATGATGAATCCTGATGGTTCCCCTAATACTGCACACACAACAAATCCTGTTCCATTCATTCTGATTGATACAGAAATTAAATCTATAAAAAGTGGTATACTAGGTGATGTTGCACCAACTATTTTAGACTTATTAAATGTTGCACAGCCGAAAGAAATGACACAAAAATCTCTATTATAAAGTGAAAAACATATTTTTATTTTTATGCGTCATCGCATTAACATCTTGCAGTACACAAAAAGAAATAACGGCATCAAAAAACAAAAGTGGTGATTTAATTGGCTATGCTAATAAAGATTCTTTTACCCAGGCTTCATATAATAATTGGTTCGTGAAAAACTTTGATAATTACACACCAAACGAAGCAACAATTAAAGCATTAAGTAAAACTCTAAAAGGAGTAACTATTAAAGGTTTTATGGGAACATGGTGCGGAGACAGTAAGCGGGAAACACCACGTTTTTATAAAATATTAGAATTAGCAGGTTTTAACCTTAAAAAAATAGATTTAATAACTGTAAATCGTTCAAAAAAAACACCTGATAATTTACAAGAAGGTTTAAATATAAAAAGAGTACCAACATTTATTTTTTATAAAAAAGGAATAGAGATTGGACGTTATGTTGAATATGCTAGAGAATCTTTAGAAAAAGACATGCTGAAAATTATTTCTGGTGAAGCCTACAAACATTCTTACGATAAAAGCAAATAAGGTTCTGTATATATCTTCTTTTGTTCGGTATACTTAAATTTACAAGGAACTTATTACCTTAAATTATATTAACTTTGCGGTTCAATTTTTTAACATGATTAAAATTAAAACCAAAGAAGAAATAGAAATTATGCGCGAAAGTGCTCTAATAGTTTCTAAAACGCTTGGAATGCTTGCAAAAGAAGTTAAACCTGGTGTTTCAACCCTATATTTAGATAAATTAGCAGAAGACTTCATTCGATCAGAAGGGGCAATTCCTGGTTTTTTAGGACTGTATGACTTTCCGAATACACTTTGCATGAGTCCAAATTCTCAAGTAGTTCACGGAATTCCGAATAAAAAACCCTTAGTGGAAGGTGATATTATCTCGATAGATTGTGGCGCTAAGAAAAATGGTTTTTATGGAGATCATGCATATACATTTGCTGTAGGTGAAATTGACCCTGAAACTAAAAAACTATTAGATGTTACCAGAGAAAGTTTATATGAGGGCATTAGAGAGTTTAAAGCAGGAAACAGAGTTGGTGATGTTGGTTATGCAATTCAGAAATTCTCAGAAGATAGAGGTTATGGTGTAGTTAGAGAATTAGTTGGCCATGGTTTAGGTAGAGATATGCACGAAGATCCTGAAATGCCAAATTATGGTAAAAGAGGTAGAGGAAAAAAGTTTGTAGAAGGAATGGTGGTTGCTATAGAACCGATGACAAATTTAGGTACGCATAAGATAAGACAACATTCAGATGGCTGGACAATTACAACCTTAGACAGCAAACCCTCAGCACATTTTGAGCATGATGTTGCTATCTTAAATGGAAAACCAGAATTACTTTCTACTTTTAAGTATGTACATGAAGCTTTGGGAATTATTACGAATGAAGAGGATGAATTTCGACAGTAAATAGATACTAATTTTTTAGTGCAAACACTATGAAAATCTTTAAATCAATCCTAAATACAATACCAAGACCCTGGCTAATAAAAGCCAGTTATATAGTTAGACCTGTAATTTCCTGGTATTTAAGAGGTGACAAGTTTACAGACCCTATAGATGGTAGAAGTTTTCGAAAGTTTTTACCTTACGGCTATGGTAAACAAAGAGAAAACGCACTTTCGCCATCTACTCTTTCCTTAGAAAGACATCGCTTAATGTGGCTTTTTTTAAGGGATAACACTACTTTTTTCACTGCTACAAAAAAGCTGAAAGTATTACATATTGCTCCAGAACAGTGCTTTTTAGATATTTTTAGAAAACAGCAAAATCTAAACTATATTACCTCCGATTTAGAATCTCCTATTGCAGATGTAAAAGCAGATATTTGCGATTTACCTTTTAAAGAAAACGAATTTGATGTTGTTTTTTGCAATCATGTTTTAGAACATATTTCTAACGATACAAAAGCAATGCAAGAACTGTATAGAGTTTTAAAACCAGGCGGATTTGGCATTTTTCAAATTCCACAAGACTTGTCTAAAGCTATAACTTTTGCAGATAATACAATTACAGATAGAAAAGAACGCGCTAAGCTATTTGGACAATATGATCACGTAAGAGTATATGGGCGTGATTATTTTGATAAACTACGTAGTATTGGTTTTAAGGTTGATGAAGTGGACTACACAAAAAAAATAACTTTAGAAAAAATAGAAGAATTTTGTTTAATGCAAAATGAAATATTACCTGTTTGCTATAAGTTATAATTAGCATATTCCGCTAAATTTCCTTCAGCATTTATAAAAAGTAAAATCACCTCTAATTGCGTATTTTTTGAAAGAAATACTTTTGTCTTCTCTAAACCCATTGCCATAAAAGCAGTTGCATAAGCATCTACGTCTGCGCAGTCTAAATCTGCAATCACAGAAACACTTAACAAATTACTTTCGCTAGCAGAACCTGTTTTTGGATTAATAGTATGCACATATTTTATACCTGAATCTGAAATTCTAAACTTCCTATAGTTACCAGAAGTTGCCATGGACTTATTAGATAAATTTATATTTTTGAAACCAGAACTGTTATCTGCAGCTATGGGGTCTACTAACTTTATAATCCAAGGTTGTTGGTTTTTTTTAAAACCACTTGTTCTAATTTCTCCTCCAATTTCAATTAAGTAATTACCTATTATTTTTGAGTCTAAAAAGCGGGCTATCACATCAATTCCAAAACCTTTTGCAATAGAATTAAAGTCTAAATAAATTTCTGCACTTTCTTTAACTACTTTATAATCTATTCGTTTGACTTTATCTAAACCAACAAACTGCATTTGCTCTTTCAATTGGCCTTCAGTTAAATTTATTCTTTCATCTTTTGGACCAAAACCCCATGTATTTACTAAATTACCCACTGTAGGATCAAAAAAACCATTGGTTTCTAAAAATATTTGTTTTGATTTATCAAGAACTTCAGCAAAATAATCGTCTATAATTACGGTTGTATCACCTTTATTTATCATAGAAATATCCGAAGTTGGTATGTATGTACTCAAAGAGGAGTTCATCTTTAAAAACAGGCTATCTATGCTTTTCTGATAATTAGCATTGGCGTTTAAATACGTAATTTTATAAGTAGTGCCAAAAACCAGTCCTTGTAAGGTGTAATCTTGAGAAACCAATGATTTTTCACATGTTGAAAATACTAATAAAATTAAAAAAAGAAAAAGTAAATAAAAATATTTCATAGGAAACTGCTAAGAAAAACAAAAATAGTGTATAATTTTATCAGAATTTATTGATAATCATACTTTTTATTCAGCCATTTTGTTAAATTTGTTAAAAAGTTAAACCATTAAGTTTTAAACGGATGAAAAAAATATCATTAATCTTATTATCTGCAGTTTTAATTAGTTCTTGTGTTTCAAAAAAAGACTTCGCAGCCTTGCAAACAGAAAAAACAGCAACAGAAGAAAAATTACTAGCTGTAAAAACAACTTTACAGAAATGTTTAATTCAAAATGAAAAAGATGTTGCAAAGGCGTTTAATTTAGCCGAACAAGTAAAGTACTTGCAAGAAGATAAAAAAACAGCTTTAAAGCAGGTTGAAAACTTAACCGTTTTAACACAATCTTCTACTGAAGGAATAAATAATGTAATTGCTCAACTAAGCGAAAAAGACAAATATATTAACGGTGTTAGAGATGCAATGACCCAAAAAGATTCTTTAAACCTTGCTATAAAGTTTCATTTAACTAAAAACTTAACAGAAGGTATTCAAGATGAAGACATAGAAGTTAATGTTGAAAAAACAGTGGTATTTATTTCAATTTCAGATAAATTATTATTCAAAAGCGGAAGTTACAATGTAACTGAGAATGCATATACTGTATTAGAAAAAATTGCTAAGGTTATAAATGACCAACCAGAAATGGAAGTAATGATTGAAGGACATACAGATAACTCACCTATTAAAAGGACTATTATTCAAGACAACTGGGATTTATCTGCTTTAAGAGCAACTGCCATAACAAGAATTTTACAATATAAGTTTGGTGTAGTGCCAAATCGCTTAATTGCAGCAGCAAGAAGCCAATACGTGCCATTAACTGACAACGATACCGCAGAGAATAGAGCAAAAAACAGAAGAACAAAAATTATTATTATGCCTAAACTAAATCAGTTTTTTGATTTATTAGAGCAAGATGCTAAATAATTTTCAATATTCTTTACATCATAAAAAACCACTCTTCTAGGGTGGTTTTTTATGTTTAATGAAAAAAATCTCCTTGACTTAGTCATTAAAAAGTTATAACTAACAGAGAACTAGTTCTTTTATTAAAATGATATAATTTTATAATTAAGTTTTAGAGACATGTCCGCAAACAATTATATAGATAATGAAAGTCGCATGAACCTAAATAATAGCTTTTGAAAAGCTTAATATAAATTGAGTGAAATAGTTTTATAGGTAGATAGTAATTCCTCAACTAAAAAATAGAAAAATCATAAGTTATAGCGACTATTAGAATTAATTTAAAGATAATGATACTAAGGGTAAACGTTTATATGAAAAATTAGAGATAGAGCTAAAGGGATTATGATTAAGCACTGCTAAGAAAATTATTTCATGTTATAATGGAGAAGTAAAGTTAGAAAGCAACTATATTTTACTTCAGCTTGGCAAAAAAAGGAACAATACAAAATCTTTTGAACGCTAATTGCTTGAAATGTAAGGAGTACAATACTCCGTCTAATTAAGAATTAAAATAATAAATTTCCTGAATCTACTCTAAAATCTTAATAAAGTCCTCGAAAGCAACATAATAAGGTTGGTCTTTAAAAACCGGATTCTCTACACTCTCTGCATTGGCAATGCCTACACCAGCAAACCAAACTTTAGCATTTTGTTTTTTAGCATGGTTTTTAAAAGTTTCCATCCAAAGTACATCGTACTCATTCGGGTTTTGCATATTGCTAGATACTTTTACCAAAACAAAAATAGTCTGTTCTCCCTTTTTGAATAAAACAAATTGAGGGTGCCTTTTTAACGTACTATTAATTGCCTGGAACTCGTAGCCCATTTTTTCTAGCTTCTGGCCTACAATATTCATTGCTAAATTGTGCAATTCTTGCGCCGTTAGAATCTGCATTATTTCTTCTTTTTCTTATTGTGTTTATTGTAATTCTTGTCTCCTTTGGTTTTTGGCTTCTTATACTTTATTGCAATCTCTCTTCTATAAGAACCACCTCTATTCACTTGACTATTCTTTTCACTTTTCTCATGAAATGCAGGTCCAGGAACATATTCTAATGACGTTCTGTTTTTAGAAATACCCTGATCTTCTCTAGGGCGCTCATCTTCTGTTAACATGGTAGAAATTTCCACATCTTCAGGAATTTCTAAAACTGGAATTTCATAATTCATCAATCCTTCAATACCTTCTTTTGCTTCTCTTTCTTTTTCTGTAGAAAACAAAATTGTTTTTCCTGCTTTCTCAGCACGACCAGTTCTACCAATTCTGTGCATATAATTTTCAGGAAACTCTGGCGTATCAAAATTAATTACATGCGATACTTTATCAAAATCTAAACCACGCGCCATTACGTCTGTAGCAAGTAAAATTCTGTTTTTACCTTCATCAAATTGTTTGATAGAACGTATTCTGTAATTCTGTGTTTTATTAGAATGTATTACACAAATTTCATCATTAAATCCTTCTTCTAAATGTCTAAACAATAAGTCTGCAGTTCTTTTAAAACCAACAAAAATTAAAACTTTATGAAAAGTTTCTCTATCATTTAAAAGCTTGTGTAGTAGGTTAACTTTCGTGAAAAAGTTAGGAATATTGTAAGAAACCTGTTCTATATTATCTAATGGAGTTCCACTAACCGCTACAGATATTTTTTCAGGATTTTTAAAAAAGTCGTATATTAAAGCATCTACATCTTCTGTCATGGTTGCAGAAAACAAAACGTTTTGTCTTCTTTCTGGAATCACATCAAAAATATTCATCAACTGAAAACGGAATCCTAAATCTAACATTACATCTACTTCATCAATTACTAATTTCTGAATAGACTTTAATTTTAAAGAATTACTCAACGCTAAATCGTATAAACGACCTGGTGTTGCTACAATAATATCTTGTCCTTGATGAATAGCTTGTCTTTGTGTATTAATATTTGCACCACCGTAAACACCTAAAACACGTGTATTTATATATTTAGACAATTGCTCTATTTGTGCAACCACTTGTATTACCAGTTCTCTAGTTGGTACTAAAACCAAAATTCTTGGATGAAGCTGCTTTGAATATGCCAAGTCTCTTAGAATAGGTAACATATAGGCAAACGTTTTTCCTGTTCCTGTTTGCGCTATTCCCACAACATCTTTACCAGATCTTACTACAGAAAATGCTTGTTCTTGAATAGGTGTTGGTGTATCAAAACCTAAATCGTCAATTGCATATTGTAGTTGATTCGATAAATCTAAATCTTCAAAAGTCATCTTATAAAATTTTACGCAAAGGTACGTTTTATAAAATGTTTTACAACACGTCTTCAACCTAGTATTAATTCGTAATTTTGCTAAAATTACAAGAAAAAATAATGATTACAGATACGCACACGCATTTATATTCTAGTCAGTTTAAAGAGGATCAAAAAGAAATGATAAAACGCGCTAAAGACGCTGGAGTTTCCCGTTTTTTTATACCTGCAATAGATTCTTCATATACAGAAAATATGCTAAAATTAGAACAAGATTTTCCCTTAGATGTGTATTTAATGATGGGCTTACACCCTACTTCTGTAAAAGAAAATTATTTAGATGAATTAGCGCACGTAAAAGAATGGATTGATAAACGTAATTTTTACGCCATTGGCGAAATTGGAATCGATTTATATTGGGATAAAACTTTTCTAAAACAACAGCAAGAAGCTTTTAGAACACAAATTAAATGGGCAAAAGAGAAAAAAATACCTATTGTAATTCATTGTAGAGATGCTTTTGATGAAATTTTTGAAATTTTAGAAGCTGAAAAAAGTGAGGATTTAAGAGGAATATTTCACTGTTTTACAGGAACTAAAGAGCAAGCATTGAAAGCAATTTCTTACAACATGAAATTAGGTATTGGTGGGGTTGTTACTTTTAAAAATGGTAAAATTGATACGTTTCTAAATGAAATAGACATTACACATATTGTTTTAGAGACAGATGCACCCTATTTAGCGCCAGCACCATATCGAGGGAAAAGAAATGAAAGTGCCCACATTACTAATGTAGTGGATAAGCTAGTTGATATTTACAGACTTTCGTTCAAAGAAATTTCAAAAATTACAACACAAAATTCTAAAGATGTTTTTAATATATAAAGAAAAACATAATAATTATATTACTTTTATTTATTAGCATAAATTCTAAAGCTCAAAATTATAGAAAGTATTGGGTAGATGGTAATTTGAAGTTATAAGGGTCCAGCTTAAATATTGGAATTGAAGATAAGTTTTTACAAAAAAAATAATTTGACTTTACAAACCACATATCTAAAAACACCACTAGGAATAGCAAAAATCACGGGAGATAAAAATGGAATTCAATCTATTTGTCTTTTAGATGAAGGCCAAGTTTCAGATGATTTAATGCAACTTTCAACTCATTTCTGTTTACAAGAATGTGTTGTGCAATTAGAAGAGTATTTTAAAGGCAAAAGAGATTCTTTTAATTTAACCGTAAACCCAAAAGGAACTGTTTTTCAAATAAAGGTATGGAAAGCATTATTAAAAATTAAATACGGGAAAACAAAAAGTTATTTAGAACAAAGTAAATCTTTGGGAGATGTAAAAGCCATAAGAGCAGTGGCAACTGCAAATGGTAAAAACCCCTTATGGATCGTTATTCCGTGCCATAGAGTTATTGGCTCTGATGGGTCTTTAACAGGTTATGCTGGTGGTCTTTGGCGAAAGGAATGGCTTATAAATCATGAAAATCCTGTGAAACAGCAATCTTTATTTTAAAAGTATATAGATATTAAAAAAGCTATTTTTACGTTTGCTAGGTATAGATCATCAATGTTTAAAAAAATTCTTCTTTTTTTGCTTCTGTTTATTGGATTCTCAATCCAATCTCAAACAATTACTACAGATTTCAGATCACAGAAAGTCTTTCTTAAAAAAGATACTATAAAATTTGACAATGTTGCTATCAATCCGCTAAATTTTAAAGTTTTAAACAGGGTATTAAAAACTATTGACCCCTCTAAATACAAAGTAGACTTTAACAATGCTGCACTTATAATAGACGCTATAGCTTATCCAGAAATCACCTTAGAGTATTTCAGATTCCCAAATTTTATAACCAAAACATACACACCATATGACCAAAATTTAATTCTACCAAATGGCACAAATACTGGTAAATTATATAGCTTAACTACCAACAAAAAAATGTCTGAAGTACAATTATTTGAAGGTTTAAAGACAAAAGGTTTTATTTCTAGAGGACTTACGTCTGGTAACAATCAGAATGCAGTTACAAACGCTGCATTAGACCTAGAAATATCTGGTAAATTATCTGATAAAGTAACCTTAAAGGCTAATATTTGGGATACTAATATACCGATTCAAAAAAATGGATACTCACAAAATATTACAGATTTTGATCGTATTTTTATTGAAATATTTTCAGATGAATGGCGTGTAAAAGCAGGAGATTTATCTTTAAAAAATCAGGATAGTTACTTTACTCCTTTTACAAAACAAGCTTCTGGTTTAGCAATAGAAGCAAAAATAAATGATCATTTAAAAGTGAGTGCTTCTGGTGCAATTGTGCGCGGTAAGTTTAGTACGTTTACTATTGTTGGTAATGAGGGTAATCAGGGTCCGTATAAAATTGTAGGTACAAATAATGAGTCTAATATTGTAATTATTGATGGCAGTGAAAAAGTATATGTTAACGGTATTCAGATAAAAAAAGGAAAAAACAAAGACTTTACCATAGATTATAATTTAGGTGAAATAACATTTAATACTACCTACCCAATTACTAATGATATGAGAATCTGGATTGATTTTCAGTATTCAGATAGAAATTACACCCGTTTTATTACCTACGAATCTGCCTCATATAAGACTGAAAAACTAAATATTAGTGGTTTTTTCTATAATGAAAATGATGCTAAAAATCAGCCTTTACAACAAGTTCTTTCCGATAACCAAAAAGAGATTTTAGCAGATGCTGGTAATAATACTGATTTAATGTTTGCTGAAAGCGCAGCAGTAACTGCTTTTGATGAAAATAAAATCTTGTATAAAAAAATTGAAAGTGGAGCAGTAGAAAACTTTGAATACTCAAAAGATCCTACTGAAGAATTATACTTTGTAACTTTTACAAATGTTGGTACAAATAACGGAGATTATGTGTTAGATAGTAGCACTGCAATTGGAAATATTTACAATTTTGTTGGTATTAATCAAGGAAATTATACTCCAATTACTCGGTTAATAGCACCTACAAAATCACAAGTTTTTGTTTTAAAATCTGACTATAACCCGAGTGAAAAAACAACGCTCTCATCTGAAGTTGCTATTAGTAATAATGATGCTAATTTATTCTCTTCTATAGGTGATACTGAAAATACGGCATTGGCCGCAAAAATTGGATGGCAACAAGTCTTAATTGATAGAAAATGGCAATTAACAAGTAATATTCGTCATGAATATGCACATAAAAATTTTAAAACATTACAACGGTGGGAACCTGTAGAGTTTAATAGAGATTGGAACTTACTAACCAACAATGCCACAAAAAACTATTTTCAATCGGAATTTAATCTTCAAAATAAAAAAAACGATTTTATTTTATACCGATACAATCACCTGAATTATATAGCTACTTTTAACGGAAACAAGCATGAACTTAAATCTAACATAAGGCATAAAAACACTGTTTTTTTTATAGATGGAAGTTTCTTAACAAATACCTCAACGATAGAAGACAACTCCTTTTTAAGAGCAAAAGCTACCATAGAACATCATTTTAAGAAAAGTTGGGTAGGTGCATTTACCAATTTAGAGACCAATAGTAGAAAAAATACAAGTTCTAGAGACTTTATAAATACTAGCCATAGATTTAAAGAATTTGAAACCTATTTTGGTATTGGAGATACCGCAAAGGTCTTTGCTAAAATTGGTTTTAATTACAGAAATAATGACAGTATAAAACTGAATGAATTTAAAGAAATTAACAACCGAAAATCATTTTATATAAACAGTAATTTAATTAAGAGTAAAAATACCAATTTAAGTATTTATGCAAATTACAGGCTTACAGAAAATAATTTTTCTGAAGATGAGAAGTCTTTAAATTCGAGGTTGATTTTCAACCAAAAGTTATTTCATAATTTTGTGAATATAAATACATTATATGAAACTTCTTCTGGTAACGTTGCAAGACAAGAATATATTTATTTAAAAACAGCTCCTGGCTTAGGGTATTATACATGGATAGATTATAATAGTGATGGTGTTCAGGATTTTGATGAGTTTGAAGTTGCAGAATTTCAAGATCAGGCAAATTATTTACGCGTTCCAAAACCCAACTTGCGCTTTCTAGCAACAACAAGAGTTAAGTTTAGGCAAGCTATAAATTTTAATTTTAAGCAATGGAAAAATAAAAATGGATTTAAAAAAACACTTTCTCACTTTAACAATGAAAGTTTATTAAGTGTAGAAAACGAGCAATCTAGAATAGGAAACTCTTTTAATTTTAATCCTTTTAACTTTGATGAAAACAAGATGATTGGATTAAATCTTAGCTTAAGAAATAGTATTTATTTTAACAGAAATATTCAAAAGTACAGTGCCTCTTATACCTTCGGAAAACAAAGAAACAAACAACAATATTTTATTGGAACGCAAGAAAATAATACCAAAACACATCAAGTAGAGTTTACACATAAATTTGCAACTTTTTGGTTGTTTAATCTAATGGGAAAAGTGTCTAAAAATGATTTACAGACCGAAAACTTTAACAATAGAAATTATATTATTAAAGGAAAAGAAATTCAGCCAAAAATCACTTTTTTACAAACACAAAATAAAAGATTTACTGCTTTTTATCATTACAAAAACAAAGCAAATAGTTTAGAGAATTTTGAAGCATTAAAACAACAGAAATTTGGAATAGAATATTATTACATAAGCGCAAAGCAAGATCAAATTACCGCAAATATAAATGTATTTTTAAATGATTTCAGCGGAGACACAAATACACCTGTTGCATACCAAATGTTAGAAGGCTTGCAAGCTGGTAAAAATTATACTTGGAATCTTTTATTTAATAGAAAACTAAACTCTTTTTTAAATTTAAACTTAAATTATTTGGGAAGAAAAAGTGAGAATTCTAAAATAATACATACAGGTAATATTCAACTAAGGGCTATATTTTAACATTTAATGGTATGCTTTTTGGTATATTTGTTTACCATAAAAAAATATGAAAAAAATTACATTACTCCTATTACTAGCTTTTCTTACTTTACAGATTAATGCGCAAGAAAAAGAAGGCACTAAGGAAAGTAAATACCCACAAGATGTGGATAAAAAGTATGAGTTAAAAATTAATGCATTTAATTTAATTGCATTTGCTGCCATAGATATTTCTTTCGAAAGATTGATAGACGAAAAATCTTCTTATGGTGTTGCAGTATTCTATAACTTTTCTGATTATGCAGACAGTGATATTGCTTTTCCTAAAAAATTCTCTATTACGCCATACTATAGATGGTTTTTTTCTGAAAACAAATATGCTCGAGGTTTTTTTATAGAAGGTTTTGGAATGCTAAACACATACCAAGATAATTATAGTTATGACTTCAAAAGTAATTACGGCAAAATTGAAACTCAAACAAGTTTTGCGCTAGGTATTTCTGTTGGAGGTAAATTTGTTATAACAGAAGGTTTTACCGCAGAAGTGCTTGCAGGTGTAGGAAGGAATTTAATTAAAGGAGAAAGTCACGAAAGCTATCAAGATTTCCAAAATGAGATTGTTGGAAGGTTTGGAATTTCTTTAGGATACAGGTTTTAATGAATTTGGAAAAAAATTAAAAAATGAAAAAGATAATATACATAATCGGACTTTTAATAAGTTCTTTAGGATTTTCTCAACAAGAACTAAAACTAGACATTGCCGATGCTTTGGTTATAAAAAGTTTAGAATTTTCTTATGAAAAACATATTAGTGCTGAGAATTCTTTTGGAATTTCAGCATTATTTAATTTAGCAGACCAAGAAACAGCTTTTAGATACAACGAGAATATGATGATTACGCCGTATTTTCGACATTACTTTAGTACAGATGTAAAATGGAACTTCTTTGGAGAAGCTTTTCTAGGAGTAAATTTTGGTAAAACAAATAGTAGTGGAAGTGATGTCTTACAGAATTATACAGATGCAGCTTTAGGTGTTGCTGTTGGAACAAAATACATTTCTAAAGGCGGCTTAATCATTGACGCTTATGCAGGTATAGGTAGAAATCTTTTTGGAACTGACTCTCCTGTTCTTGTTCCAAGAGCTGGTTTAAATGTTGGTTGGAGGTTTTAACCTTTCGCTGTTTATAAAACTAAAAAAAAGCCAGCATATGCTGGCTTTTTTTTTATAGAATCTAGTACTTATGATACTGCTAATTCTTTTCTAATAGGAAGATTTTGTATTAAATCTATATATAAGTTTATCTGTATTTTTAAATCTTTACGCTCATAAATAGCATCTAAAAAACCGTGCTCCAAAACAAATTCAGATTTCTGAAAGCCTTCTGGTAAATCTTTACCTGTAGTATCTCTTACAACTCTTGGGCCAGCAAATGCAATTAATGCATTTGGTTCTGCAATATTAATATCCCCTAACATTGCATAAGAAGCTGTTGTACCTCCTGTTGTTGGATCTGTACACAAAGATATGTAAGGGATTTTAGCACCCGCTAATTGCGCTAATTTAGAGGATGTTTTTACCAATTGCATTAAAGAAAGTGAAGCCTCCATCATTCTTGCACCACCAGATTTAGAAACCATTAAAAACGGCATCTTATTCTTTATTGAATAGTCAATTGCCCTTGCAATTTTTTCTCCAACCACAGAACCCATAGAACCTCCAATAAAAGCAAAATCCATTGCAGCAATCACAATATCTTTTCCTAAAGATTTACCAACTGCAGTTCTAACAGCATCATTTAATTTTGTTTTTTCCTGTGCAGCTTTTAACCTATCTGGATATTTTTTTGTATCTTCAAAACTTAAAGGATCTTTAGAGGTAAGACCTTTATTTAATTCTTTAAATTTATTATCATCAAAAAATAACTCAAAATACTCTTTACTTCCTATTCTTACATGATAACCATCCTCTGGACTTACATATAAGTTTCTTTTTAATTCTTCTGTATCTATAACTTTTCCGCTTGGCGTTTTATACCATAAGCCTTTTGGAGTGTCTTTTTTATCTTCCGTAGAAGTTTGAATTCCTTTATCTGTTCTTTTAAACCAAGCCATGTTATGTGTTTGTCTTAATGTATTATCTCTAAAATGAAACTATTTAGAAATAAAATATGAAATACAAATGTATAAGATTTTTTGCAAAATCTACTTTCTTATTTGTTTGATTATTATTCCTTAAAATAATTGAATAAAATCTTATGTATAAAAAAAGCATTTTGATTATAAAACCAAAATGCTTTTGTAAGATATTAAAACAGAATACTATAAAGTATCTACGTTATTTAAATCTGCAAATGCTTGTTTTAAACGCGTTTTAAAAGTTTCTTCACCTTCACGTAACCATTTTCTTGGGTCGTAATATTTTTTATTAGGTTGGTCTGCTCCGTCAGGATTACCAATTTGAGTAGCTACATAAGCAGCTTTTTCTTGCATATAATTTCTAATACCTTCAGTAAAAGCAAACTGCATATCTGTATCGATATTCATTTTTATAACTCCATACCCAATAGATTCTCTAATTTCTTCCACAGTAGAACCAGAACCACCATGAAAAACAAAATCGATGGTATTGTGAGGAACATTGTATTTTTTAGAAATATACTCTTGAGAATTTAATAAAATTTTTGGTGTTAATTTTACGTTTCCTGGTTTATAAACACCATGAACGTTACCAAATGCTGCTGCAATTGTAAATTGAGGAGAAACTTTTAATAACTCTTCATACGCATATGCAACCTCTTCTGGTTGCGTATATAATTTAGAGACATCAACGTCAGAATTATCTACACCATCTTCTTCACCACCAGTTATTCCTAATTCAATCTCTAAAGTCATACCCATTTTACTCATACGAGCTAAATACGTTTTACAGATTTCTATATTTTCTTCTAAAGGCTCTTCAGACAAATCTATCATGTGAGAACTATATAAAGGGCTACCAGTTTCAGCAAAATGCTTTTCAGAAGCATCTAATAAACCATCTATCCACGGTAGTAATTTTTTTGCAGCATGGTCTGTGTGTAAAATTACAGGTACACCATAAGCAAGCGCTAATTCATGCACATGTTTTGCACCAGCAATACCACCAGCAATAGCAGCTTTTTCACCTTCATTAGATAAACCTTTACCTGCATTAAATTGTGCGCCACCATTAGAAAACTGAATGATTACAGGAGCATTTAAATCTCTAGCTGTTTCTAAAACACCATTAATAGTGTTAGAACCAATTACATTCACTGCAGGTAATGCAAATCCTTTTTCTTTCGCTAGGTTAAAAATTGCTTGTACTTCTTTACCTGTTGCAACTCCAGGTTTAATGTTGTGACTCATATTGTTATATTTTAATTTGTACTTTTTTAATTTGTCCAAAAATACTAAAAATAGGTGCTTTTTAGTTGGAAGAATAAAGAAAATAACGAAAACGTTATAGAGTTTTAGCTGTTTATACTAAAAAGGATAATTGATTCCTATATTATATTCTGCGCTTGCAAAATTGTAGTTTTTAAACCACTTATCATTCTTTAAATAAGGTTCATACGTTTTAAAACCCATATCCAACCTTAGTACAAAAAAACTTAAATCATATCGCAGTCCAAAACCAGAGCCAATTGCAATATCTTCTAATGAAGACAAACTATCAAACTTAGCATCTTGGTCTATAAAATCAGATCCTGAAATATCCCAAATATTACCAGCATCCATGAACATAGCTCCTTTTAAACTACCCACTAAATCAAAACGATATTCTAAACTTGTTAAAAACTTAAAACTACCTACATTAAACTCTAAACCACTACTTCTACTTCCTGGACCTAATTCATAGGTCTTCCAGGCCCTAATATCATTAGAACCCCCTGCAAAATAACTCCTTGTAAAAGGAATATCTGAATTATCATAGGTGAAAATTCCTCCTAAAAAAGTTCTAACTCCAAATACTGAAGTTGCCCCAACATCCCAGAACCGCTTATATTCTAAATCGATTTTAAAATATTGTGCTAACGGAATCTTTAAGAGTGTCTTTTTATCATTCGAATTGTAACTTTTAGAAAACAACCCTAAAATATTTCCTGAATTAGAAACTCTTGCTTTAAAAAAAGAAAAATTATTATCTTTAAAGTCTATTTGGCTATTAAAGGTGTATGAATATGCAAGCGTAGGAATTAAAAAATCTGAAGTAACAATATTATATCTATTCTGAATATTTAAAACCTTATTATAATCGGCAGAATTTGAAACTCTAAAGTCTGTATCTGCAGCAACTATTTTTATAAAATCTAAAGATTCTGAAGCCTGTAAGTCTAGATTTGTTGCTAATGGAAAATAAGAAGTATTATTTGCAGTATCATAAATCTCTGCAACATTATTTAGATTGGAAAATTCAGAACGATAAATATTAAAAAAACGATTTATATTCAAGTTCTGAATATACTGTGTATTAAAAATTTCTAATTGAATCGTTTTCTTTTTAGTGTATTCCCATTTATAATCTGACAAAAATGTAAATGTTTGTCTATCTAATCCTATATTTTTTTGCAAACTTAATCCTAAAGAAAATAATGTTCTTGGAGACATTCTTTTTGGCACTAACTTGCTCAATCCAAAGGGAGCAATAAGCCGAGGTATCTCTATAGAAGCATCTCCTCCAATTTCCCAACCAGGCCCATTATTCGCATTAAACCAAGAACCTAAAACAGATAATTTTAATAATTCCGCTCCTCTAAAAACATTTCTATCAATAAAAGAGAACTTAGCCGAAGTTCCAATATTCCTAATATTAGAATGCGTTAATTCTGTTTCAAAACCTGTTGTAAATTTTTCTATGGGAGTCAAAAATAAATCCATTTTTAATTCATCACCTGAACTGTTAATAGGTGTAAACGAAATATTTGTAGATTTAAAGTTTTTAAGTGATTTAAAGTGGTTTCTAGTCAAATTTCTAAGTGTATCTTTAAAAACATCTCCAGGATTAAAAAAGATAGACGGAGCTAAATACTTAGGATTGTACTTTAGTTTGTCATGCGATAAAAAGTTAATGCCTTTGTACAATACAGAATGTTGCGGAGCTTCATCCTTTTTTGTATACGAATAATCTGTAACTACATTAATTTCTTTAATTCTATGTACTTTATAATCTTTCTTGATATATTTTCCATCAACCTCTTCATAACGATCTTTAGCAATTAAAAAATCTACATTTGTTTTATAATCTGCTCTGGTAGAATCTACATAAAAACCCAAAGCAGCGTCAGAAAAATAATAAACTCCACTATTTCTAAAGAGTTTTAACAAATTACTAGCTTCTTTTCTAAAAATATTATCGTTGTATTGGTCTCCACTTTTTAACAAAGATCGTATTCCAGCATCTTTATAAATAGAGTCTAAAACTACAGACGCTATTTTCAACTTAATAGTATCTAGCATTGTCGGTTTTCCTCTACGTATCCGGTATTCTATTGTTGCTTTTTTCTTAATAGTATCTCTATTAATTTTAGAAATTGTTTGAGATTCAAAATACCCTTTAGTTTTATAATAAGCCTCTAAATTCTCTGAAGTTCTTTGTACTTTATTTTCACTTATAATTACTGGAGCATCAAAACTTAAAAACCATTTATTTAATTTAATTAATTCATTTGCATAAACAATACTCTGTTTTTCAGAAAAGATATTTTTAACAAATTTATATTTATTTGGGTGTTTATTGGACCATTTTAATGCGGTTTTTGGCTTATCATGATTTCCTAAATTATGAAAATACAAACCAATTGGAGCTCCAAGTAACTTTGGATTGGGCTTTTGAAGTATGAATTTTTCTAACTCAGCACTCTTATCTCTTACGCTATCTACAAAAACATAATTTTGCGAAAGCATGTATTCATTCTCGGCAACATGTTTTGTAGAATTACAAGCAACAAAAAATAAAATAAGTAGAAAGTAAAAAGAAAGTTTTTTCATTACTTTAGCCATACATTTAACATCAAAAATAGTATTTTTCAACGGTTTATTTCCAATTAGACACAATTAATGAGTATCTCCAAAAATCAACTAAAATTAATAACAAGTTTATCGCAGAAAAAGTATAGACAAAAGCATAATTTATTTATTGCAGAAGGTGTAAAAGTGTTGAATGAATTATTAAATTCACCTTTTGAGATTGAAACATTATTTTGTACAGATACCTTTGAGGTTGCTATATCTGAAAAAAAAATTATACGAATTTCTGAAACTGAATTAAAAAAAGTAAGTACGCTCAAATCTCCTAATAAAGCTTTAGGTATTTTTAAAATTCCTAAAGAAAAAGCGCTACAAAATTCTGGTTTAACCATTGCTTTAGATGCTATTAACGACCCCGGTAATCTCGGGACAATTATACGTTTATGCGATTGGTTTGGTGTTACCCAACTGGTTTGCTCTAAAGATACTGTCGATTGCTATAATCAAAAAGTAGTGCAGGCCTCTATGGGATCTTTAACTCGTGTTTCAATTTATTATACAGATTTAGAAAACTATATAACTAAAAGTAATTTAGATACCTTTATTGCAGATATGGATGGTGAAAATGTATATAAAACTAAATTTCCAAAAGAAGGAATTCTCATAATGGGCAATGAGGCAAACGGAGTTTCAGAAGAAATTAAATCTTTACTTCAGTATAAAATATCAATTCCACGATTTGGAGAAACGCAAGAAACTGAAAGTTTAAATGTTGCTACCGCGACTGCTATTTTATTAAGTGAATTTAAACGCAATCTTTAGTTTCTAAAAAAAAGAAATGTTTTAGAAACTTTATAAACGAAAAGACTTACTCAAAAGCGAAATTTAAAAATAACCCACGCGTGCCCATAAAATTTATAGGAGCCGTCCATCTACTATTGAGATCATTGTCATATTTAATTTCGTTATTTATAGCAAATACGCCTCGAATTGATGGAGAGAACTTAAAATAATACAAATAGAAATCTATACCGATACCAACTTCATACATGAAATTATGAGTTTTAGTTCTAAATTCTTGAGCTAAATTATCGTCTTGATTCTTTTCATTACTAGAGAAATTATAATCATAAGAAACTCCACCTAAAATATAGGGTCTTATATTCTTATATCTATTTGTACTAAATTTAAACACAAAAGGAACATGCAAGTATGTTGAACCAATTTCTCTAATACTGTCTTGCGAACTGGTAGAGGTATTTAAATGATTAAATAAAATTCTTTTTGTGTTACTCACTAGACCTGGTTCTAGACGCAGGTTTAAATTTTTATGCAAACGTAAATCTGCAATTAAACCAACATTAAAACCACCATTTACTAACACTGTTATATTAGGTTTGTCATAAAAACTGCCAGGAGAACCAGGTATAGGAATTTGTTTATCCGTGAAATTTAATTTAAAATCATTCTGATTTATTCCTAAGTAGAACCCGTAATGTATTAATTTTCTATCAAAAGTTGGTATATATTCTACACGTTCTGTTTGCGCAAAAAAAGCGGTAGCTTTTAAAAGGAAAAATCCAATAATTAAGATTCTTTTACTCATAATTATTTACGTGCAGTATAGATTGTTGCAACTCCAAAAGTTACAGGTTTGTGTTCTGTAGTGTTAAACCCATTTTTTTGTAAAATATTGTTGAATGCTTCTCCAAAAGGAAAAGAGTTTGCAGATTCAGATAAGTAAGAATAAGCAACTTTATCTTTAGAAAATAATCTACCCACAATTGGTAAGAATAAATTTGTATAGATTTTATAGCCTTGTTTAAAGGGGAATTTTACAGGATTTGAAGTTTCGAGAATCACTAAAACTCCGGTAGGTTTTAAAACTCTTGCAATTTCTTTAATACCTTTATCTAAATTCGCAAAATTTCGAACCCCGAAAGAAACTGTAATCGCGTCAAAAGTATAGTCTTCAAAAGGCATTTCTTCAGAATCAGCAACAATCATTTCTATTTTATCAGAGAGGTTTGCTTTGGCTATTTTTTCTTTTCCAACATTTAACATTCCTGGAGAAATATCTAAACCTACAATTTTATCCGGTTTTAAATCGGCCATCATTAAAGCTAAATCTCCTGTTCCTGTAGCAATGTCTAAAATGTACTTCGAATTGTTCTCTCCAACAATCTTCACTACTTTTTTGCGCCACTTTACGTCAATACCCAAAGAAATAACCCTATTTAAACCGTCATAATTACCAGAAATAGCATCGAACATTTTTGCTACTTGCTCTTTTTTTCCTAATTCAGAATCTTTATATGGTTTAATTATTTTTGACATATTATGTAGCTTTGGGCTATTCGTAATTTGCTTTTCACCAAATTTGTTATCCGTTAATTGCAACCACTTCATTAATCATGTTTGGCAACATTTCTTTTAATAAGTTTTCTATTCCATTTTTTAATGTTGCTGTAGAAGATGGACAACCGCTGCAAGCACCTTGCAACACTACACTTACTACTTTATTAGCTTCATCATATGATCTAAAAGCAATATTACCTCCATCACTAGCAACTGCTGGTTTTATATATTCATCTAAGATATCTACAATTTGCGCAGAGATTCCTTCTAAAGCAACTACTGGTGCTGCTACACTATTTTCTGTAGCGCTAGTTTCTTCTTTTGGTAACTCCTTAATTATTATTTTTCCATCGGCTAAATACTCACGGATAAAAGTTCTTACCTCACCGTAAACATCATTCCACTCTACCATGTCATATTTTGTAACAGAAATATAATTATCTGAAATAAATACTTCTTTTACAAACGGAAAATTAAAAATTGCTTGTGCTAAAGGTGAGGATGCATTTGCTTCGTCTATGTTTTTAAACTCAACATCTGTTTGCGTTAATGCTTTATTTACGCCAAACTTCATAACTGCTGGGTTTGGTGTTACTTCTGCATATACTTCAATAGCTTCTTTTTTTGATGTTTTTTGTTCGTTTACAACTACGTTTCCATCGCTTATATATGCTTCTATCTGCTCTTTTACTTCTTCTTGAACATCTATCCATTCTAAAATATCAAAACGTTGAATAGCAATAAAATTAGCCGTAATAAATACCTTTTTCACAAATGGTAAATAAAATAATTCTTGCGCTAAAGGAGATTTTTTGGCTTCATCTATATTGTTAAACTCATAACTACCGCCATTAATTAAAATAGCAGTACTATTAAATTTAAGTATGGTGTTATTCGTAGTTTCTTGTATTGTAATTTTAGTTTCTAACATGTTCTAAAAATTGAATTGCAAAATTAAGGGAAAAAAGATAGATAAGATTATTTTATGGAGATAAAATGAAGACGCTTCCTAAAATGATTTTTTAATCTCAAAATAGGGAAGCGTCTTCATTTTTAAGTAGCTGTAGTTTATAAGTTTATTGAAACTGTAGCTGTGAAAACTTTATTATCAATAGATAAATTTGCTGAGTTTACATTAAAGCCAGGGTAAAAATTATAGGGCGCTGTTCTATTATTATCGCTATATGCAAAGTCTAATTTAAAATTTCCAAAATTATAACCTCCGCCAAATGAATACCCTGCTAAATTATCTGAATCTAGAGCCATCTTATCTGGACTTTGTTCAAACTTATAACCTCCTCTTAAACTAAGTCTTTCAAAACGCCATTCTGAACCTACGTAAACTGCGTGTGTGTTTCTTAATTCATTTTGAAAAAATTGATTTTCATTTGAAAAATCTGCAGTGGATAAATTTATATTTTTGTACTTTTTATTTATATAATCAATACTAAGTAACCCTTTTTTGCCAAAAATAAAAGCAGCACTTACTGTTAATTTACTAGGTGTTTTTAATCTAAAAACAAACCTTTGAGAAGGGTAGTAACCTTCAGATGTATTGTCATAGATTGTAGAATTATTACTTACGACTATTTCTGTATCTCCCATAAAACCTTCATTATCTAAAATATTAGACTCTTCTAAAACCTCTGTAAACATAGTAGGTGTTTGGTATGAAAGACCAAATCTAAAATTTTGATGTGCTTTGTAAATAAATCCCAAATTCAAAGAGACACCTGAACTGGTTATAAGATTTTCTTGATATAAGTTTGCATCTAACGTATTTCCAGATCCATCATTATTAAACTCCACCAAAGTAGCACGCTGACTAAAATTTAAGTCGTAAAAATTTAAACTAGCACCTAGATATAATTTCTTTTTATGTACTGATGAAAAAGCGATATTCATTTCACTTATCTCACCTGCATAATCGTTAAAAAAACGTTGCTCTTCAGCAATATTATAATCTAAAATTGGTTCATTTTCATCTAAAGGAAAATCTCTAAAAGTTGCAATTCCACTGTTTCCTTTAGCATTAAAGCTGTTCGTAAAATCTTTAGTTATTCGATAATTAAAGCCAAGTACAAAATTATTCCAATCAGACGTATATGCATTTTTAAAAACGAAAACAGCAGCTGCTTGAGAAACATTTAAAAATTGATTTCGATTGTTAGTATTTGTGCCATAATAGTTTGTGGTTGTGTTTGTTTGTCTAGAGTTTAAGGAACCCGAAAAAACACTGGTATTAAAAACGGACAAACCTGCTGGATTGATATTCACTGCAGACACGTCTCCTCCTAATGCACCGAATGCACCGCTCATGGCTGTAAAACGAGCTGTTCCATTTCCATCATCCTGAGAAAAAAGCAATGCTAAATCTTGGTATCCTAAAGATTGACCATAAAACATTATAGTAACAGCGAAAAACGCTATTGTAGTTGTTATTTTTTTCATTTTAAGGTTTTCTAATTATTTAGGATATTAATTACCTCGCGATTTGCTTGAAGATGAACTTCTACTAGAACTACCTCTTGATGAAGATGAACTTCTACTAGAACTACTTCTTGATGAAGATGAACTTCTAGAAGGTGTGCTTCTTGAAGAGTTTCTTCTTGTTGAAGATGAACTTCTTGATGGTGTACTTCTTGTATAACTTTTTCTCGTTGAAGTTGAAGTTCTATTCGGTACAGTTCTCTTTGTACTTCTTGTTGTTGAAGTTGCATTTCTAGATGGAGTAGTTTTCACAGTTCTTCTCTTTGTTAATGAAGTAGTGGAAGTATTTGTAGGATTTATAATAGAAGTAAATCTTTTACTCGAAGTTGCGCTTTTGGCTCTTCTTGTTGAAGAACTAAGCCTTGTCGTATTACCTCTTCTTCTAGAAACTGAAGAAGAATTTCTAGTTCTTATATTATCTCTAGAATAGAAATTATTATAAGTAGCTCTTCTACCATATCTGCTATTACTGTTATACCCATTGTTGTTATATGAATTTCCAAATCCGTTATTGTAACCACCATACATGCCCCATCCAAATGCTAAGTTATTACCGTATGAATGCCAAAAAGGATTATAGCCCCAATTATTAAATCCGTTGTTCCAACCCCAGCCATTATTAAATCCGTTGTTCCAACCCCATCTATTTCTATAACCCCAATTATTAAATCCCCTATTGTTCCATCCAAAATTATTCCATCCAAAATTATTGTTATTGTTATTGTTATTGATGTATACAACTACATCATTATTTTCATTGTTTCCCCAAGACGGATTTGTGTTATAGCTTAAGTCATCTTCTTCATAAGAATTATCTGGAGAGTTATACGAATCTACATCTGTAAAAATAGTTTCTTCCTCTAAATCCTCAAGGCGCTCTAACTCATTTGTAAAGTAGTTTTTATTATAATTATAAGCTTTTTCACCCACAACAATTACATTTTTTTCTGTATCAGTGTTTGAATAGCCCTCATAAATACCATCGTTATTGTAAGCACTTTGATAAGCACCACAAGATATAAGCAGCATATTAACTAAAAGAATTAATATTAATTGATTTGTATTTCGAAATTTATATGACAGCTTCATAGAACTTGTTTTTTAGTATACATTAGTTTATTATAAAAATTGTTACACAAAAAAACTCAAACTTTAACCAGTCTCTAAGCTTTTTGTAGTAATTTTGTTTTGTTTTGTTGGTGTTTAAATACAAAACAATCTTTTAACACATATTTCACTTTAAAGGTAACAATTTTTGTGCCAAACTTTTAATTATGAGTAAACATTTAACAAAAAGAGCAGACGATTATTCTAAATGGTATAATGAGTTAGTTGTAAAAGCAGATTTAGCTGAAAACTCTGCGGTAAGAGGTTGTATGGTAATAAAACCATACGGATATGCTATTTGGGAAAAAATGCAGGCAGAGTTAGATAGAATGTTTAAAGAGACTGGACATGAAAACGCTTATTTTCCGTTATTTGTTCCTAAAAGTTTATTTGAAGCTGAAGAAAAAAATGCAGAGGGCTTTGCAAAAGAATGTGCAGTTGTAACGCATTACAGATTACAGAACGATCCTGACAACCCAGGTAAATTAAGAGTAGATCCTGAAGCTAAATTAGAAGAAGAGTTAGTAGTTAGACCAACTTCTGAAGCTATTATTTGGAACACATATAAGGGATGGATTCAATCTTATAGAGACTTACCTTTATTAATAAATCAATGGGCAAATGTTGTACGTTGGGAAATGCGTACACGTCTATTTTTAAGAACTGCAGAATTTTTATGGCAAGAAGGGCACACCGCACATGCAACGAAAGCAGAGGCAGTTAGCGAAGCACAACAGATGCAAGAAGTATACGCAACTTTTGCCGAAGATTTTATGGCAATGCCAGTAATAAAGGGATATAAATCGGATAGCGAGCGTTTTGCTGGTGCAGAAGACACTTTAACTATTGAAGCTTTAATGCAAGATGGAAAGGCATTGCAAGCTGGGACTAGTCATTTTTTAGGACAAAATTTTGCAAAAGCATTTGATGTGAAATTTACGACTAAAGAAGGAAAGAAAGAACATGTTTGGGCAACCTCTTGGGGTGTTTCTACACGTTTGATTGGGGGCTTAATTATGACGCATTCAGATGACAATGGTTTAGTACTACCCCCAAGATTAGCTCCAATTCAAGTTGTAATTGTGCCTATTTATAAAGGTGAAGAACAATTAGAAGCTATTTCTGAAAAAGTAGCTGTCTTTGTAAAAGAATTACGTAAAAAAGGTATCTCTGTAAAGTTTGATGATAGAGATACGTACAGACCAGGTGCAAAATTTGCTGAATATGAATTAAAAGGAGTTCCTGTTAGAATTGCAATTGGAAAAAGAGACTTAGAAAATGGCACTGTAGAAATTGCCAGAAGAGATACTTTAGCAAAACAAACGGTTGTTCAAAATGATGTTGTAGATTTTGTAAGTAACCTTTTAGAAGAAATTCAAGACAACTTATTCCAAAAAGCAATAGATTTTAGAGCAGAGCACACAACTTCTGTGTATAATTTTGAAGAATTTAAAACAGCTATAGCAAATAAAGGTGGTTTTGTTTCTGCACATTGGGACGGAACAGAGGAAACCGAAGACAAGATTAAAGACTTAACAAAAGCAACCATTAGATGTATTCCTAATGACGCGAAAGAAGAAATTGGAACGTGTATATTTAGCGGGAAACCATCCTCTAAAAGAGTGCTTTTTGCGAAGGCATATTAAATTTAAAAAAAAATCCATTTTTTTTTCAAAAATTATTGCACAATTTAAAAAACGTTGTATATTTGCACCCGCAATTAAGGTGCACTTAATTGTTCTGGTCCGTTCGTCTAGGGGTTAGGACGCATGGTTTTCATCCATGTAACACGGGTTCGATTCCCGTACGGACTACAAAAGTTTTAATTAAAAAACGAAACAAGAAATTATGGCAAATCACAAGTCAGCATTAAAGAGAATTAGAAGTAACGAAGCTAAAAGATTACGTAACAAGTATCAACACAAAACAGCAAGAAATGCTGTTAGAGACTTACGTTCATCAGAGGACAAGAAAGAAGCAGAAGGTAAGTTAAATACTGTAATTTCTATGTTAGATAAATTAGCTAAGAATAACATTATTCACAAGAATAAAGCAGCCAATTTAAAATCTCAATTGACAAAGCAGGTATCTGCAATGTAAGATTTTACATTTTGGTAAAAACTAAGAACTCTGAATATTTATATTCAGAGTTTTTTATTGTTTATAATTTAAATGAGTATCCCTTACAGTAGCTAATTCAAAAGTCTTAGAGGTAACTTAAAAGTATTATAGAATAACGTAGAAATCAATTTTACAAGTATTAATTCTTAACACCCCCTACCAATCATAACCTTTATGTGCATCTAATCTTATAAAGATAAAGAGTAAGATCGTAAAACCCCAAAGAGATGACCCACCATAACTAAAGAACGGCAACGGAATACCCACCGTTGGAAACAAACCTATCACCATTCCAATATTTACAATTACATGAAAAAACAGAATTGAAGCCAAACCATATCCATAGATTCTTCCAAATTTATTAGTATGTGTTTCTGCCAAATAAATAACCCGATACATCAATAACATAAATAATATAATAACTAAAGAACTTCCTAAGAAACCCCACTCTTCTCCAACAACACTAAATATATAATCTGTATGCTGTTCAGGTACAAAATCTCCTTGCGTTAAATCTCCTTTTAAAAATCCTTTTCCTGAGAGACCTCCAGAGCTAATTGTTAATTCAGATTGGTGAGAATTATAACCGATACCCTGGCTATCTTGTTTTAAACCTAAAAGGATCTCAAAACGATCTCTATGATGCTGTTTAAAGATATTATTATATGTAAAGCCTGTCCCTATAATAAAAATAGTAATAATAGTATATCCAGCTATTATTTTATACCAATTAAAACGAAGGAATCGCTTTCCTCCTCTATAGATTGCATAGATTGTAAAAATTGTAAGTAATATAAATAAACTTGATAAAAGTAAGGTTACACTAAACAAAATCGTAAGTATAAACAATACAATTAACAAAGTACCAAGAATAATATAATTTAAGGTCAAACCCTCTCTATGTAATACAAAGAAAAAAGCTACATAAATAAGAGCAGACCCCATATCTGGCTGCAGTGTAATCAAGAAAGCAGGTGTAAATATTACTATAAACGCCTTAATTTGATTCTTAATTAATTTAAAATTATACTGCCTATCACTTATTAGTTTCGCCACGGCTAAGGCCGTAAATGCTTTTACAAACTCTGAAGGTTGTAAACCTAATACCCCAAAATTATACCAGGATGTAGCTCCATTTATTGTTTTACCAAAAAAGAACAATCCTACAAGAAATAAAAGAGAAACTAAATAGAATATGCTTGAAAACTTTTCATAAAATTTAGCATTAAAAAAAAGAATAATAATAATTAACGGAATTGTTAAAAATATAAATATCAGTTGTTTACCGTATTCAGTTGAAAAATTAAGTAGTTCTATATCTTCATCTGTTTTTGAAGCTGAATAAATATTTAACCATCCAAAACTGACTAAAATTACAAATAGCGTAACCAAAAGCCAATCGACCCCCGCAAAAATATTATTACCTTCTTGCCGCAATTGTTTCTATTTTAGGTATTAATTTATTGTATTCTTCCTGTAAACTAATATTTAACATACTTGTCTCCTTGTGCATTGTTGCTTCAGAAATCTCACCATTTAAGTACTTCTCTATCATTAAACTTGTTATTGGAGCGGCGATTCTAGAACCATAACCTCCATTTTCTACAAAAATAGCAATCGCTATTTTAGGATTATCTTTTGGAGCAAAAGCAACTAAAATAGAATGATCTTCTAGCTTTATTCTTTTACCGTTTACTACAGTATAATTTTCTGAAGTTCCAGTTTTACCACAAATTTCTATTCCTTTCACTTGACTCCATTTTCCTGTTCCTGTTTTAAAAACCTCATACATCGCATCTATTACTGGACTAAAATGTTTTTTATCAATAGTAGTTTGTTTTTTATCTGTAAAACTTGGGTTCTCTATTGGTCTTTTATCAATATTTTTTAAAATATGTGGTGTAAAGAAATACCCTTTATTTGCAATAGCAGCGGTGAAATTAGCTAATTGAATTGGTGTTGTTTGCACTTCTCCTTGTCCTATTGCATTTGATATATTTGTAGAAGCATTCCAAGAATATCGGTACATCTGATCGTAATACGTACCTGTAGGAATTAGTCCAGGACTTCCCTGGGGTAAATCATATCCTAAATAATTTCCTAAACCAAAACTCTTTACATGAGCACTCCAATTATCTAATCCTAAAGATGGATTTTTATTTTTTTCTACAATTCTCTTATAAGTATTTGCAAAATAGCTATTACAAGATTTAGAAATAGCTGTTTTTAATTGTATTGGTCTGCCGAAAATATCACAATGACAACCCATAAATTCATTCTTTCTATTCCCGTACCTATAGCCATTATAACAATAGAAAGAAGTTTGTTCAGATATTACTCCTTCTTGCAGACCTATTAAAGCATTCATTATTTTAAATGGAGAACCAGGAGGATAAGAAGCTTTTAAACCTCTATCATAAGTTGGTTTCTCTAAACTTTTCGGGTCCATTAAAATGGATGAATTTTTAGAACGCTTTCTACCAACTAACATATTAGGATCATAAGAAGGTGCCGTTACTAAAGCTAAAATTTCTCCAGTAGAGGGTTCTAAAGCCACAATACCTCCTCTTTTACCTATCATTAATTTCTGAGCGTATTGTTGTAATTTAATATCTAAGGTTAGTGTTAGATCTTTACCTCTATAAGCTAAAGTATCTTGTTCTCCATTCTTGAATGAGCCAGTAATTATATTAAGATTATTTCTATTAAATAATTTTTTACCTTTTATGCCTCTTAAAAAAATTTCATATTGTTTTTCAATACCATCCTTACCTATTAATTCTCCTGCTTGATAATACGTGTTCTTTTTTGCTAACTGTTCATTGACTTCACCAATATAACCTAAAACATTTGCTGCTGCATTTATAGGGTACTTCCGTATTACTCTTTTTTGAATAAAAAAACCATCGTATTTGTGTAATTTTTCTTGCAGGAAAGCAAAATCTTCTTTTGCTAATTGTTTTAAAAAAACAGATGGAAGATATGAAGCGTATTTACTTGCCTTATTATACCTCTTTATAAAATCTTCTATATCTATTTTTAAAAGTTTACAGAACTCTAAAGTATCTATATCTTTTACTTTATTGGGCTGGATCATTACATCATACGAAAGTTGATTAGCAACCAATAGAACACCATTTCTATCATAAATATAGCCTCTTTCTGGGTAATCAAAAATTGTTTTTACAGCTGCATTATTTAAAGGGTCATAACTTTCACCTTTTATAATTTGAAGCTGAAATAAACGCCCTATAAATACAATGCCTACAATCGTAATTAGAAAGTATAATAAAAAACTTTTTTGCATTATTGCTTTTTAGAGAAAATATAAATTGATAAAAAATATAATATCAAAGTAAATGCACTTGAATAAAGTGTGTTTAAGATTACATGAGACATATTTTGAAAACTAAAGTTAGCAAAAGAAAATAACAAAAAATGATGCAGTACTGTTAAAGTTACGATATAGTTAAACTTTTTTCCAAAAGGTTCTAAATTCAACTTAAAAAAAGGATAATCCACTTCAAATTTATTCAAGAAAACTCTGATAAAAAACAATCTTAAGTATGCAATTGTTACTAATGAAAAAGCATGAATTCCTCCTGAATCGGAAAAAAAATCGATACTTAAACCCAAAGCAAAAGATAGTAATAAAAAAGAAAATCTATTTTTCTTTAGTGGATATAAGAAAACAAAAGCGATATACAGATACGGATTTACATACCCTAAAAACAAAATATTATTCAATACAAAAACTTGTAAAAAAACTAAGAATACAAATAGCAATCCAAAATGTACTGTTTTATTCATTTCCTGAAGTTTCTAAACGTTTAATTTCTACTTTCTGTAAATTTTTAATAATATAAACAGGTCCAATTACAGACATATCATTAAATAATTTTACATTAATTACGTTGTCTAAAGCATTGTCCTTATTTATTTCAATTACTGTTCCTATTAAAATTCCTTCTGGAAAAATTGCAGACTTACCACCAGTTTCTATAGTATCTCCAATTTTAACAGGGGCTTGTCTTGGAATATCTATTAATTGCACCGTATTATAATCTAAACCATTCCATTGTAATGTGCCAAAATAGCCGTTTTTTAATCTTGCGTTTATCTTAGTATTTTTATTTAAAATAGATTGAATTCTCCCATAATTAGGTGACAAATTATCTGTAAATCCAATAATCCCTTTACCGTTAACAACAGCCATTTCTTTACTTAAACCTGCAATTGTACCTTTATTAATAGTTAAAAAATTAAATGCTTTTGAATAACTATTATTGATGATTTTAGCACTTGTATAGGTGTATTTTTGATAATATTTTACGGTATCAATAACAATTGAATCCACTTTAAAAGAAGTATTTGTTTTTTGATTTAGAAAGTTTCTTAAAAGTGTGTTTTCTTCTATAAGTTGAGTATTTGTAGCTTTTAAACTAAAATAATCAGACATATCAGAAACTTTACGATACAAACCACCAGTTAAAGCATTTGCAGAATTAACGTATTTACTATTTTGAAAATTAAGATTGTTAAAAATAAGTGTCAAGGCAATAAATTGCAGCAATAAAAAGAATAAAAAATATTTAAACTTTTGAAAAAAGTAAATAAGTTGTTGCATTTTTTAGAACTCCTAAAATATTATTTCATTAATACACTCTTATATTTATCTAGTTCTTTTAAAGCAATTCCTGTTCCACGAACTACAGCTCTTAAAGGATCTTCTGCAACATAAACAGGTAAGTCTGTTTTTCTAGAAAGTCTTTTATCTAAACCTCTTAACATAGAACCACCTCCCGCTAAATAAATACCTGTATTATATATATCTGCTGCCAATTCTGGCGGAGTCTTAGATAATGTTTCCATAACCGCATCTTCTATTCTTAAAATAGACTTATCTAAGGCTTTTGCAATTTCTCTATAAGAAACTTGCACTTGCTTTGGCTTACCACTTAACAAGTCTCTACCTTGAACCAACATGTCATCTGGCGGAGTTTCTAAATCTTCTGTAGCTGCACCAATATTAATTTTTATTTTCTCTGCAGTAGTTTCCCCAACATGTAGGTTGTGCTGTGTGCGCATATAATACATAATATCATTTGTAAATAAGTCTCCAGCTACTTTTACAGATTGATCACAAACAATACCAGCCAATGCAATAACAGCAATTTCTGTTGTACCACCACCAATATCTATAATCATATTCCCCTTTGGCTCCATAATATCTATACCAACACCAATTGCAGCTGCCATAGGCTCATAGATTAAATAGATTTCTTTAGCATTCATGTGTTTCGCAGAATCCCTTACAGCACGTTTTTCTACTTCTGTAATTCCAGACGGAATACAAATAACCATTCTTAGTGCGGGTGGAAATAACTTCTTTTTAATTGATGGAATCTGTTTTACAAATTCTTTAATCATTTCTTCTGAAGCTTGAAAATCTGCAATAACCCCGTCTTTTAATGGACGGATTGTTTTGATATTTTCATGGGTTTTTCCTTGCATCAAGTTGGCTTCTTTACCAATTGCAATAATTTTACCTGTAGTTCTGTCTCTTGCTACAATAGAAGGACTATCAATAACCACTTTTCCTTTGTGAATTATTAATGTATTTGCGGTTCCTAAATCGATCGCAATATCTTCGGTCATAAAATCAAAAAAACCCATAAAATATTTTTAGTGTATTATTTTTACTCGTGTCTTACAAAGCTACTAAAATTCTAATTGCAAATAACCTATATATTCTTAATGTTTAAAATGCCTAGTTCCTGTCATTACCATAGATATATTATTTTCATTACAATAGTCTATACTTAATTGATCTTTAATAGAACCTCCTGGCTGTATTACACTTTTTATCCCTGCATTATCTGCAATCTCTACACAATCTGGAAAAGGAAAAAAAGCATCACTTGCCATTACACATCCATTTAAATCAAATTTAAAAGAATTTGCCTTTTCTATTGCTTGATTCAAAGCATCTACTCTACTTGTTTGCCCTGTACCCCCTGCTAACAACTGCTTATTTTTAACTAAGATAATAGTATTTGATTTAGTATTTTTACATAATTTAGATGCAAATAACAAATCTTCTATCTCACTTGTTGTTGGATTCGTATTAGTAACGTATTTCAAATCTGATAATTGATCTGTAATACTATCTTTATCTTGAACTAAATTACCATTTAAGCAAGTTCTAATTGTTGTTGTAGGTAATTCAACTTCTTTTTTAATTAGGATAATTCTATTCTTTTTTCCCTTTAATATTGTTAAAGCTTCATTTGAATAACTTGGCGCAATTACTACTTCACAAAATAAAGTATGAATTTCTTCTGCAGTTGCAGCATCTATTTCTGTATTTGCAATTAAAACTCCTCCAAAAGCAGAAACAGGGTCACCTGCCAAAGCATCTACATACGCTTGTTTTATGGTATCTCTTTGTGCAAAACCACATGCATTGTTATGCTTTAAAATAGCAAAAGTTGGTGCCTCACCTCTAAATTCTTCCATTAAGTTTACAGCAGCATCTACATCTAGTAAATTATTGTAACTTAACTCCTTACCATGTAATTTATCAAAAATTGTTTCCAAGTCTCCAAAGAAATAACCCTTTTGATGAGGGTTTTCTCCATATCTTAAGACTTGTGCATTTGTTTCACTAACTTTTAAAGTAGGCTCTTCACCAGCATTAAAATAATTAAAGATGGCAGTGTCATAATGTGAAGAAATATTAAAGGACTTCGCAGCAAATTTCTTTCTCTGTGCAATTGTGGTTTCTCCATTGTTTTGGGATAAAATATCTAAAAAATCATCGTATTGATTCATTGATGAAACCGTAAAAGTATCTTTAAAATTTTTTGCAGATGCTCTAATTAAAGAAATTCCACCAATATCAATTTTCTCAACAATATCTTGCTCAGTTGCTCCTGAAGCAACTGTCTTTTCAAAAGGATATAAATCTACAATTACCAAGTCTATCTGCGGAATATTATATTCTGCTAATTCAGCGATGTCACTTTCATTGTCTTGTCTATTTAAAATTCCTCCAAAAACTTTTGGATGGAGTGTCTTAACTCGTCCTCCTAGAATAGAAGGATACGAAGTAACTTCATCAACAGGAACTACGTTTATTCCAAGTTCTTTGATGAATTTTTCTGTTCCTCCGGTTGAATAAATAGTTACATTTAAATCGTTCAATTTTTGTACGATTGGTGCCAAACCATCTTTGTGAAATACCGATATTAATGCGGATTTAATTGTTTTTGCGGTGCTCATTTAGTTGTTGTGTTGTTAAGCAAACAAAATTAGTGAAAGGAACCTTGCAAGGCAATAAAAGATAGTAACAATAATCAGAAGTAATGAACAACTTAGTTCAAATAACTTTTAACTTGTTTTTATAGTAAAATATTTGTGTTTTCCGATTCTTACTATTCTTTCTGCTTGAAAAGAGTAAAAGTTTTAAAATAAAATTTATTCTGAAGCTTCTAAAAATCGGTGAAACCAGTTTATAAAGTTATCCATCCAAGACCGTTTATTTTTGGTAAAATTGGAATTACCGTTGTCTCTAATTCTCGAAGAATTGTCCTTTTCTTTTCTCATAATATAGGGATTTAATGATACTCATTTCTTTGGTTAAAACCAAAAGCTCAAACAAAAATAATAAAATTTTTATTATTTTACAAAATAGCCCCTAATTTTTCACAAACATATTTTAAAAGCTGCTCATCTTTATCTGTAAAAACATTTGCAGTATGAGAATCAATATCAATCTGCCCAATATTCTCTTTGTTCACAAAAATAGGAATTACTATTTCAGATTTCACTTTCCATCCACAAGATATATAGTTTTCTTGATTAGATACATCTTGAACAACAAAATTTTGATTACTTACAGCCACTTGTCCACAAATACCTTTTCCAAAAGGAATAATTGTATGTTCTGTTTCTTCACCTGTATATTGCCCCAATTTCAACTCGTCTTTATCTCCGTTTTTAAAATAAAAACCAACCCAATCATAATAAGAAATTTCACTTTCTAAAAAATCGCAAATTGCCTTTAGCTGCTCATTTATAGTATTTGTATTTGCAAGAATACTATCTACTTTATTTTTCAATCTATTTAAATCCATTTCCATCAAAACTCTAAACTTTTAAAGATGTAAAAATAAATGAAATTTCGTAGATAAAGAACAGAAATATAAAGGCAGTTTTATAGTGCACATCATATTAGTTTACTTAAATTTTTTAATGAATTTCGAGATAACATTTGAATTTACAAAAAAATCACATTTGTTATTGTAACTTTGCACTTATAATGAAATCCATTTTTACCAAAATAACATCGGCTCTATTAGCATTTTTGGTGCTATTCTCAACACTCTCATTTACTGTTGAGAGTCATTATTGTGGGGGTTTTTTAATGGATATTTCTGTTATAGGTGAAGCCAATGATTGCGGTATGAAAGTAGAGCAGACAATGGCTGCAGAAAAGACAAACTGCTGTAAAGATGAAGTAATAATAACAGAAGGACAAGATGAATTGCATACAGCTTCTTTTGATACCTTGAACTTTGAAACACAACAATTTTTAACAACTTTCTATTCTTCTTATTTAAATCTATTCAAAGAAGTATCTTCTAGAAATGTCATTTACAAAGCGTTTCATCGGCCTGTTATACCTATTAGTTATCAGATAAAATACCAATCATTTTTAATTTAATTTTGTTTTAATTCCAACTAAAAAGTCTTTTACTAAAGAGGCACAGTTTTAATTATAATAAAATCAACATTAATGAAAAAACACATACTAAATAGCTTTATACTGCTGTTTCCAATTTTTATTCTTGCTCAAACTAATTTGAAAGGAATGATTATGGACCAAGAAAATCCTAAAGATAATTTAGGCGTTGCTGGTGCCACCGTAAATTGGTTAAACACAAACATTGGCACAATTACGAACGAAAAAGGCTGGTTTACAATTCCGTTTAAAAAGGAATATAAAAAGTTAGTAATAAGTTATATTGGATACAAAACAGACACCTTAATAATTAGAGATCTAACACCAATTCATCATTTTATAACTATACAAAACGAATTAAAAGGAATAACTATTCGAAGCAAAAGAGATGCCGTTCAAAAATCTTTATTTGCCACAGCCAACACTTTTACAGTAAATAACGACGAACTATTAAAAGCAGCCTGCTGTAATTTAGCGGAAAGTTTTGAAACAAATCCGTCTATAGATGTTAGTTTCTCTGATGCATTAACAGGAACGCGTCAAATACAAATGTTGGGACTTAAAAGTCCGTATTTGCAAATTATGCAAGAAAACATACCGTCTATAAGAGGTGCTGCCCAAGCTTTTGGCTTAACCTTTACACCGGGTACTTGGGTAGAGAGTATTCAAATTACAAAAGGGGCTGGTTCTGTTGTAAATGGCTTTGAAAGTATTTCTGGCCAAATAAATGCAGAATTGGTAAAGCCTTTTTCTGATAATAAATTTTTCTTAAACACCTATAGTTCTCTAAATGGTAGGTTAGAATTAAACACTCATTTTAACCGAAGAGTTTCAGAAAAATGGCAATCCGGCCTTTATATCCATGGGAATTATAGAGGTGAAAAATTTGATAAAAACAAAGATAATTTTATAGACGTACCTTTAGCCAATCAAATAAATGTAATGAACCGCTGGCAATATACAGATGCACAAAATGGTTGGGTTAGTTTTATAAATATTCGTTTTTTAAATGATGAAAAACAAACTGGAGAAATCAATTTTAATCCAACTTTAGATAAAGGGAATACAGATTCTTGGGGAAGTGAAATTGATACAAAACGTTTTGAAACTTCTTTAAAACTAGGGTATGTTTTTCCTGAAATTCCATATCAAAGTGTCGGTTTACAATTAGCGTATAGCAATCATCGACAAGATTCTTATTTTGGTTTAAATGTGTATGATATTAAACATGAAAGTTTATACTCTAACTTACTTTTCAACTCAATTATTGGAGATACTAGAAGCAAGTTTAAAACAGGTATTAATTTTACCTATGACAAATACAATGAACTTGTAAATACTACAAATTACAAAAGAAAAGAAAACTCTTTAGGTATATTTTTTGAATATGCTTTTGACAACCTGGAGGACTTCAGTTTAACTGCAGGAGTTAGAGTGGATACACATAATTTATTAGGTACATTTATTACACCTAGGTTACACCTAAGGTATGCTCCTTGGGAAAACGGAGTTTTTAGAGCTTCCGCTGGAAGAGGAAAAAGAAGTGCTAATATTTTTGCAGAAAATCAGCAATTATTTGCAAGTTCCAGAAAAATAGATATAGACGCTGTAGATGGAAATATATACGGATTAAACCCTGAAATTGCTTGGAATTATGGAGTTTCGTATTTGCAAAAATTTAATTTATTTAATAAAAAAGGGGATATTACATTCGATTTTTATAGAACAGATTTCAGCAACCAAGTTGTTGTAGATTGGGAAAATCCGCAAGCAGTTTCTTTTTATAATTTAAATGGAAAAAGTATTGCTAATAATTTTCAACTAGAATTAAACTATGAATTGGCAAAAAACTTGAATCTACGAACTGCTTTTAAATATTTTGATATTTCAACAGATTATAAAACTGGAAAATTACAAAAACCTCTCCAGCCTAATAATCGGTTTTTTGCAAATATTTCGTACGAAACAGCAACAAAAGACAATGGTGCTCAATGGAAGTTAGATTTTACATTTAATAATATCGGCGAACAACGTTTACCAGATACAGCTACAAACCCAACACAATACCAATTACCAATAAATTCTGAGCGTTATAGTTTATTAAATTCTCAAATTACTAAAGTATTTTCAAACACCTTTGAAATTTATGCAGGTGTAGAAAACTTTACAAATGTTCAACAAGTAAATCCTATTTTAGGCAGTGAAAATCCTTTTGGACCCAATTTTGACAGTACGATTGTATACTCGCCAATTTTTGGTCGCGCCATTTATGCAGGTTTACGATTTAAAATTAAATAACTTTTAAATAAAAAAATAATGAAAAAAGTGATATTTATATTCAGTTTGTTCTTCATTGGCTTTTCTGCCCAAGCACAAGAAATAAAAACAGTGAAAAAGAAAAAAAACGCCAAAGTTGCTTTTAAAGTAGATGGTATTTGTGGAATGTGTAAAAAACGTATAGAGATTGCTGCCTTAAAAACAAAAGGGGTAAAGTTTGCTATTTGGGATGTAAAAACGCATCAAATAAACCTCATTTTAGATGAGCGTAAAGCATCTCTAAATACCGTAAAACAGAACATTGCAAACGTTGGTCATGATGTTGAAAATTTTATAGCCACGGATGAAGCCTATAGCTCTGTGCATCCTTGCTGTAAATATAGAGATAGTGAAATAATGCTAGACCACGAGGGTGAACTTAAAAAGAAGAAAAATTAAAAAAGAAAACCCTTTCATTAATTTGAAAGGGTTTTCTTTTTTTGGTTTGCTAAACAAACAACTATTTAGTACCTATAGTGTTCTGGTTTGTACGGTCCTGCTTGTGTTACACCAATATATGCTGCTTGGTCTTGACGCAATTCAGTTAACTCTACACCAATTTTTGCTAAGTGTAAAAATGCAACTTTTTCATCTAAATGTTTTGGTAGCATATACACTTCGTTTCCGTATGCTTTTGCATTATTCCAAAGTTCCATTTGTGCCAAAGTCTGGTTTGTAAATGAGTTAGACATTACAAAACTTGGATGCCCAGTTGCACAACCTAAGTTTACCAAACGTCCTTCTGCTAACAATATAATATCATTTCCATTGATATTATATTTATCTACTTGTGGCTTAATTTCAACTTTTTCACTGTTCGCATTTAAATAAGGTACATCAATTTCATTATCAAAATGCCCAATATTTGCAACAATTACTTTGTCTTTCATTGCTTCAAAATGCTCTCCACGCACAATATCTTTATTTCCTGTTGTAGTAATAATAATATCTGAATTTGCAACAACAGTCTCTAATTTCTTAACTTCAAAACCATCCATTGCAGCTTGCAAAGCACAGATAGGATCTATTTCTGTAACAGTTACAATAGAACCTGCTCCTTTAAAAGAAGCTGCTGTTCCTTTACCAACATCACCATAACCACAGACAGTTACACGTTTTCCTGCTAACATAATGTCTGTTGCTCTACGAATTGCATCTACTGCAGATTCTTTACAACCGTATTTATTATCAAATTTTGATTTTGTAACAGAATCATTGATATTAATTGCTGGCATTGGCAATGTTCCGTTTTTAACTCTTTCGTAAAGCCTATGAACACCAGTAGTAGTCTCCTCTGATAACCCATTGATTCCTGCAGCTAATTCTGGATATCGATCTAAAACCATATTGGTTAAATCTCCACCATCATCTAAAATCATGTTTAATGGTTGTTTGTCTTCACCAAAAAACAAGGTTTGTTCAATACACCAGTCAAATTCTTCTTCATTCATTCCTTTCCAAGCATAAACAGAAGTTCCTGTTGCAGCAATTGCAGCAGCAGCCTGATCTTGTGTAGAAAAAATATTACAAGAACTCCAAGTAACGTCTGCCCCTAAAGCTTGCAAGGTTTCTATTAAAATTGCTGTTTGGATTGTCATATGTAAACAACCTGCAATTCTAGCACCCTTTAAAGGTTGCGCATCTCCATACTCTTCTCTTAAACTCATTAAACCTGGCATTTCTGCTTCTGCCAAATCCATTTCTTTTCTACCCCAATCTGCTAAAGAAATATCTTTCACTTTGAAAGGTACGAATGTTGTATTTTTACTCATATTAATGTATATTTATATTCTAATTTTTTCGAACTGCAAAGTTACGACATCCATTTTAAAAAAGTATGGCTCTTTACAAAACTTTAACGGTTAACAAAGCAACTAAAGTCTTGATTTGGAAGATTGAAGAATCTATTTCTAAATTGCAAGAAGGAATTGTACTTTCTGAGAATAGCACAACGCGCTTGAACTCTATGAAATCTCAATTACATCAAAGAGGATTCTTGAGCATTCGACATTTATTAAAAGAAGTTGGATATACCGATGCTGATTTATTTTATGATGAATTTGGAAAGCCACACTTAAAAAATGGTAAATACATCTCAATTACACATTCTTTTACCTTTTCAGCTATTATTGTTTCTGATAAGTTCCATGTAGGAATTGATATCGAAAAACAGCGTGAGAAAATTTTAAAAATTGCACATAAATTTACTCCATTTGAAGAATATAAAACCATAGCCAATGTGGATGCTTTAATCAGTAAATTAACTATTGTCTGGGGTGCAAAAGAATCTTTGTATAAAATATACGGAAAGAAAAAACTCTTATTCTTACATCATATTTATATTGAAGATTTTAAATTTGCTGATGAAAAAACTACTGGAGAAATACGTTATAATGGAGAGAATACTGCTTATAACATTTCATTTTTAGAGTTTGAAGGTTTTACTTGCGTATTTGCATATTAAAAGTACTTAAAGTTTATAAATAAGAACCTACTCTTGCTAATATTATGGTGAAAAAACAAATTAACTTCTTACTTTTGATGCAGCTATTTTAATAAATAAAATGACAACAATTTTCGAATTTCTTTTTGACCAATATAAAACATACTCAACATTAGATATTACTTTAGAAATTGTTGCAGTAATTTTTGGTTTTCTATCCGTTTGGTTCTCTAAACAGAATAAAATTTGGGTTTTCCCTGCAGGAATGATTAGTACACTTATTTTTGTGTATTTACTTTTTAAGTGGGAGCTTTTAGGCGATATGTTAATTAACGGTTATTATTTTATAATGAGTATTTATGGCTGGTATATATGGACGCGTAAAGTGGATAAAACCCATGTAAATCAGATTTCCACTACTACTTTTAAAGAAAAAAAGATTTCAATTGTGCTATTTACTGCAGCACTGCTGTTTGTTTTTATAATTTATCAAAAATTTGATAAATGGACAAGTTGGGTTGCTTACATAGATACCATTACAACAGCTATCTTTTTTGTTGGAATGTGGTTAATGGCAAAACGCAAAATAGAAAATTGGATTTTCTGGATAATAGGAGATCTAATTTCTGTACCTTTATATCTATATAAAGGCTTTACATTTACAAGCTTTCAATATTTTGGATTTACTTTTATCGCCATTTTTGGTTATTTAGCATGGAAAAAGAACTTACACAAGACCCTATTAACATCATAAAAGTTGTTTTATTTGGACCAGAATCTACAGGAAAAACAACACTTTCTAAACAATTAGCACGTCATTACAATACTGTTTGGACGCCAGAATATGCACGTGAATACTTGCAAAAAAAATGGAATAACGAGCGTAAAACTTGCGAAAAAGAAGATTTAATACCGATTGCAATTGGACAAATGAATCTTGAAAATAAGTTGGGGAAAAAAGCGGATAAACTACTTATTTGTGATACAGATTTACTAGAAACAAAAGTATACTCAGAAAAATTTTATGGCGGTGCTGTAGATATTAAATTAAGTGAAGCTGTAGATAAAAATAAATATGATTTATATTTACTTACTTATATTGATACGCCATGGGAAGAAGATGATTTACGCGACAGACCAGAACAACGTTTAGAAATGTTTACGGCTTTTGAAAATACATTAAAAAAATATAAAAAAAATTATATCTTGTTAAAAGGTGATAAAGAAACAAGATTAAAAAACGCTACTGAAGCTATTGATAAAATTATTGCTGCAAAAGATAATTTACATTCTTTTTCAGACTCTTTGCACGACCTTAATATGCTCAAAAATAGAGATTTTAGCAATACTTGTGATAATTAAGCATACTGCAAAAATAACTAAAAATATATTCTTAAATTTTTAAGTTTGAGGTGTTTTTAATAAAAATGAATACAGAAAATATTTTAAAAGAACTCAACTTTAAAGCGACTAGAAGTTCTGGTCCTGGTGGTCAGCACGTAAACAAAACGTCTTCTAAAATTGAATTAACATTCTATTTAGAAAACTCACTTTCTCTCTCTGAAAACGAAAAAGCACTTTTAAAAGTAAAATTGGTATCAAAATTAACGAAAGAAAATGTATTGATTCTTTTTTGCGAAGAAACACGTTCTCAGCACAGAAATAAAGAAATTTCGATCAAACGTTTTTTAGAATTATTGAAAATAAATTTAATTCGTCCTAAGAAAAGACAAAAAACAAAACCTAGCAAAGGCGCGTTAAAAAGAAGAGTTGAAACTAAAAAACGAACATCGATTAAAAAGGCACTTCGTAAAAAACCAAACTTCGATTAAAATAAATCACTTTTCTATTTCATAATCAATTTTTCTGACTTAATTTTGCTGCGTTCTCATAAAGGGGTGCTTTAAAAAGCTGAGATCATACCCAATGAACCTAGAACAGGTAATGCTGTTTAGGGATTTTGAATGTTTTTTACAAAAAAAGTGAACTAATTTAAAGTATAAATTATTTCTTCCGATGCATAGGAAAAAGCTTTCTTCGTATGAACAACAATTAATTATTCAATATTAATCACAAGAATAATTACCTCTTTTTATTCGTTTTAAATTTTTTAAAATGAAAAAAATATCCATTTTTTTATTCTTGTTTGTAAGTTCACTTGCAAACGCACAATCCTTTACACTTTCTGGAAAAGTTGTAGATGAAAACAAAAATCCTTTGCCCGGAGCTTCTATTCTAGTTCAAGAAATTAAAAAAGGAACATTCACGGACGATGAAGGTAACTTTTCGTTGAAAATCAATCAAGGGAAATACAAAATTAAAATTTCCTACTTAGGTTATAAAACTGGGTATTTTGATCAAGAAATTAATCAAGACGAGGAAATTGTATTGCAATTATTTTTATCTCAATATGTTTTAGAAGAAGTTTTAGTTTCTGCGGTTCGTGTAAATACAGATGTACCTGTTACCTTTTCTAATTTATCAAAAAAAGAAATTGCAAAACGTAATCTAGGGCAAGACATTCCTATTTTATTAAACTACATGCCTTCTGTAGTTTCTTCTAGTGATGCTGGCGCTGGTGTTGGTTATACCTATATGAGCGTTCGTGGATCTAATGGAGAAAGAATTAACGTAACGGTAAATGGAATTCCATACAATGATCCTGAGAGTCATGGTACTTTTTGGGTAAATTTAGGTGATTTTGCTTCTTCTACAGAAAACTTACAACTGCAGCGTGGTGTTGGTACATCTACAAATGGTTCTGGTGCTTTCGGTGCAAGTTTAAATATTTTAACCGATGCTGTTTCTGAGGATGCTTTTGCCGAAATCTCTAATTCTTTTGGCTCTTTTAATACAAGAAAACATACCGTAAAGTTTAGTACAGGAAAAATTAACGATCATATAGAAATTGCAGGACGTTTGTCTAATATTTATTCAGACGGATATGTAGACAGAGCTTTTACAGACTTAAAATCCTATTATTTACAAGGAAGTTATACAGATGAAAACACATTAATAAAAGCCGTTACTTTTGGTGGAAAAGAGAAAACCTATCAAGCTTGGAATGGTTTAACTGCAGAAGAATTAAAAGAAAATAGAAGACAAAATCCATATACCTATGATAATGAAACTGATAATTACGAGCAAAACCATTATCAATTGCATTGGAATGAAAAATTGAATGACCATTGGTCTACCAATTTAGCATTAAACTACACCAAAGGGGCTGGATATTTTGAACAGTCTAAAAAGAATGAAGATGCAGCAGATTTCAATAATTTGATAGCAGATGGTAGTGATGTAATTGTAAGACGTTGGTTAGAAAATGATTTTTATGTTTTTAATTTCAATACAAATTATAAAACTGAAAAACTGAATTTTATAACAGGTTTTTCTTATTCTAATTACTCAGGGGACCATTTTGGAGAGGTAATTTGGGGAAGTAATTTAGCGGAAGACGTTAATATTCGAGACCGTTATTATTTTTCTGATGCTAAAAAAACAGACTTTTCTGTATTTGCAAAAGCAACCTTTGATATATCAGAAAAACTTGCTGGTTATTTAGATCTTCAAGGAAGGTTTGTTGGCTACCAAACACAAGGAATTACCAATGATATTTTACCTATTAATGTAGATACTAATTTTAAATTCTTCAATCCTAAATTTGGATTTACATATAAAATAAATGAGAACAACAGTTTGTATACTTCCTTTGCCGTTGCAAATAGAGAGCCAAATAGAAACGATTTTAAAATTGGTGTAACTACTCCAGAAACCTTAAATGATTATGAGTTAGGTTGGCGTTTTAAGAATGAGAATATTAAACTGACGATCAATAGTTATTATATGGACTATAACAATCAGTTAGTATTAACAGGTGCTTTAAATGATGTGGGTGCGCCTATTAGAGCAACCTCTGGAAGTAGCTATAGGTTCGGTACAGAGATAGATGCAGATATTAGAATTTCTGACAAAATTTCTATCAGACCAAATGCAACTTTTAGTTCTAATAAGAATAGAGATTTCTTTATTACCAAGGATGGAAATACAACGCCACGGTCTCTCGGAAATACAGATTTATCATTTTCACCAGACGTAATTGTTGGGAATATATTTACTTATATGCCATTAAGGAATGTGCAACTTTCACTCTTATCTAAGTATGTTAGTGAGCAATTTATGAGTAATTTTAGTAGTGAAGTCTCTACAAACGATGTTTTAGAAAGCTACTTTACCACTGACTTAAATATTGTGTATACCTTAAAAACAAATAAAATATTTAAATCTGTTGTTTTTACAGCATTGGTAACCAATCTTTTTGATGCAGAATACGTAGACAGAGGGTATTACTATACTTATGATGATGATTACTCTAATCCAGGAACGGTAACTACAGTCGACGGAGCAGGATATTATCCACAGGCTACTAGAAACTTTCTAATAGGTGCGACTTTTAGATTCTAAAAAATTTGTTTTTGAGTCATAATTGACCAAAAAATGTTTAAATTAACACAAAACGAGTGGTTTTCAATCGAAAATCGCTCGTTTTTCGTTTCTTAAAGATTCATGGGCGACACACTTATTATCCTAAATACACATATTAGAAGTAACCATATTGAAAGCAATCGATTGGTTCAATTCAAGCTTCCTGCATTCTAGATTTTTTATTTCAACGATTTCTACTTACTAATTTTAAAAGAAATATATTCTTTTAAAAAACTACCTTTTACTATTCACTATTAAAAACCACAACTTCCTTTAATGAGACAAGTTAAAATTGTAAAACAGGTTAACAATCGCGATGCAAAGTCTTTAGATAAATATTTTTAAGAAATTAGTAAAATTAGACTTATTACTGCCGATGAAAAAGTAGAACTAGCACTAAAAATTAAGGTAGAAAATTCAAAAGCCTTAGATACTCTAGCAAGTACAAATTTAAGATTTGCAGTTTCCGTTGCCAAACAATGCCAAGGACAAGGCTTAAAATTATCTAAATTGATAAATGAGGTCAACTTAGGCTTGGTAAAAGTGGCAAAAATATTTGACAGAACCCGAGATTTTAAGTTCATACCTTATATTGTTTGGTAAATTCTTCAAGCCATTATGTAAGCCTTGAGCAAAACTAGCAACACATGCCAACCCATAAATAAATTGCAAAACAGTTAGACACGACTAAAACAGAAGCAGCGCAGTCTTTAAAAAAAAGTTTGGAAGGAATGTTTAAAGAAGTATCAAAATTCAATCAAGCTCCAAAACACAGATGCTGAAAAAGTACTTGGGTTAAAAGTTATTCTTTATAAACTAAATTGAGTCATTGGTTATTCTCTAAATTCCACTGCTGATGCCCTCCTAACACATTGATAACCTTGAAGCCTTTTTCTTTCAAAATTTTACATGCTTTTCCACTTCTATTGCCACTTCTGCAATACAAATAAACAGGCTTTGACTTATTCAACTGCGCAGTTGCTACTTTTTCAAAATCAACATCAAAATAGTTGGCAAAAAATGCTGTTTGTATAGTACCCTCTTTTATTTCTTCAGGAGTTCTAACATCCATCAATTGAATATTTTCTTTAGACAATAAAACTTTTAACTCTTTTGTAGTTATAGATTTAAGTACTACTTGTGAATTACAGTTTACACAAAAAAAGATCATTATAAATAAACATACTAAATTTTTCATTTTACTCTAAGGTTAATTTATAAAAAACTACACTGCTTTTTTTTTGTAATACTATTGGTAGGCTTGGTGTATATATTTTGCATATTTTTCTTGCTTTACCTTATCTCCCGTTTTATAAAACCTAACGGCTTGATTTGCACGCATAAAAAAGTGATCTAAACTTATGATTTCTAAAATTCCACTTTTAAATAAATCATCTCTTACCGGTCCTTTTACGCCAGCTAAATAAAATATAATTCCTTTTTTCTGGCAAAATAGAATACGTTCCTTCAACATTTCTACACCCGTGCTATCTACTCTATTTATACTCTCTGCATCTAAAACAATCAATTTTAAAGCGCTCCCTTTATTGTCCATCATTTGTTCCAATCGATCTCTAAAATAACTAGCATTGGCATAAAATAATTGTGCATCAAATCTAAAAACCAATACATCTTCGTCAAGAACTACTTCTTCAAATCGTTCTTTATTTTTATAAAAATTAGAATTTGGTACTTTCCCTAATTCAACAACATAAGGTCTAGAGGTTCTAAAAATTAAAACAATTAAAGACAATCCTACTCCTGTAATTATTCCAAATTCAATTCCTAAAAACAAAGTTGCAATAAAGGTTGAAAGCATTAAACAAAAATCTAATTGATTGGCTCTCCATAAGAAACCTGCTTCTTTAAAATTAACCAATCCAAAAACAGCCACTATTATAATTGCAGATAATACTGTTTTTGGTAAATAATAAAATAATGGCATTAAAAACAATAATGTAATTAATACCATAACTACCGAAATTAATGCAGCCATGCCTGTTTTTGCACCACTTTCGTAATTGATAGCAGAACGAGAAAAACTAGAAGCACTTGGATATGCCTTAAATAAAGAGCCTACCATATTACTAATACCTAAAGCTATTAATTCTTGATTTGGTCTAATTCTGTATTCGTCTTGTTTTGCTTCCAAAGACTTTCCAATAGAAATAGTCTCTAAGTAACCGACCATTACAAGCGTTAAAGCAATTGGTAATAAATTTCTTATCAAATCAAAATCAAATTCCGGAATTCCGAATTTTGGTAAACCAGAGGGAATATCTTTTACTATAGACACATTTATAAATATGTTTCCAAAATATTTCATAAGTAAAACTCCCAGAATTACAACCATTAATGCATTCGGAATTTTCTTATTTATTCTTCTAGAAATAATGATTATTATCATAGAAATCAATCCTATAGTAGCTGTATGATAATTAAAATTTCCTAATTCGAGCCAAATACCCTGTAAGATGATTTGAATTTGATCGCTCTGTACAAAGTCTAAACCTAATAAATTTCTAAATTGATTGAAACCAATAATTAATGCTACCGCAGAAGTAAAACCTGTAATTACAGGTTTAGAGAGAAAGTTTACTATAAATCCTAAATTAAAAACACCCATGATCAGTTGAATTGTTCCAACCATTAAGGCTAATAAAACAGCTATTGAGATATAATTTTCGGACCCTACTAGCGCCAGCGTAGAAACTCCTGTTGCTACGATAAGAGAATCCATTGCTACTGGACCAATTGCTACTTGCCTCGAAGAACCAAAAATAGCATACATTACTTGCGGTACTAAAGCACAGTACAATCCATAAATGGGTGGCAATCCTGCAATGAGCGCATATGCTATTCCTTGCGGAATTAGAACAATACCAACAGTAATACCTGCAAATAAATCTCCCTTAAAAAGAGAAGTATTATAATTTGGTAACCATTCTAAAATTGGTATTATCTTCTTAATATTCATTTAATAGTACACTTTTGCTTTTAACGGTTTGATCCTGATTACTTTATTTGGGTTAAAAATACATTTAGAACAGTTGTCCAGGGTTTTTACCTTTTTCTCTACCCAAATGTTTATAAGCAAGTTCTGTTACTTCTCTACCCCTTGGTGTTCGCATTATAAACCCTTGCTGAATTAAGAAAGGTTCGTATACTTCTTCTATGGTTTCTGTATTCTCACTAACAGCGGTTGCTATTGTAGAAAGCCCAACAGGTCCTCCTTTAAATTTATCAATTATGGTTAACAGTATTTTATTATCCATTTCATCCAAACCATGTGCATCTACATTTAAGGCTCCTAAAGCGTACTTAGCAATTTCTATAGTAATAGATCCATTCCCTTTAATTTGTGCAAAATCTCTAACCCTACGCAACAATGCATTTGCAATCCTAGGAGTACCCCTACTTCGTCCTGCAATTTCAATAGCAGATT
>Ga0209197_1000113_pt1 | contig 57729 bp, 36 predicted proteins | sample COGITO_mtgs_1105_4_FD_184802 | JGI IMG/M metagenome (GOLD analysis project Ga0209197, IMG submission 184802) | Pelagic marine microbial communities from North Sea - COGITO_mtgs_110512 (SPAdes) (version 2) | ecosystem: Environmental > Aquatic > Marine > Epipelagic ... | reverse complement strand
GAAGTGCTTTTTGAAGCACAATATATCTGTAGTTTTCCCCATTGTATTTTCCCATTTTTACTGGAAAACCATTTACTTTAATGTCTTGATTCCAAAAACCGTTATACTTTGGCGCTTCTGAAATAGATGTATCATAAACACTTACATTTTCACTTACATACAGTCTATATTCTACATAAATTCCTTCACCAACATAAGGGTTAGCTTTAGATATTTCTGCTACCAAATGAATGTTTTGCTGTGCAACATAATTTGGGTCATTTGGATTTTTAGGAATTTCTACAGGATCTAAAACAATTACTTTAACAGGTTCAGATTTTATAAATTTACCACCAATTTTTATAGATGCACTTGCAATAGAAAATGCTCCTTTTCTTTTGGGTTGAATAATGTAGGTGTACGATTGGGAAAAGGTTACTTTTCCGTTAATCCAAGATTGACTAACAGATTGACTTGGTCCGCCAACAACTCTAAAATTAGTAAATTTTGGGGGAGAAAAATTATCTCCTCCCTGCTTATCAATAGAAAATTCTATGCGTAAACGCTGGTTTACACCTAGTTTGTTTTTACTAATTTTTGCCTTTAAGGTAGCTTCTTGTGCAACTAAAGAAATACTTAGTAAACAAATAAATAGAGATATGTAAAATTTCAACTTCATCAACTTTTTCTAAAACGTAAAGCTACCAATCTTTTTCTTGTTTTACCTTTTTACCTTTTGCTTTTTTAGCATTCATTTTCTTTTGGGTTTTTTTCTCCTCATTATTTAAGCTTTCTAACAATTGCTTTACTTGCTGAGGTGTCATTTTACCGGGTTGTGGTTTTGGTTTTTGTGGTTCTTTCTTTTTATCTTTTTTAGGGTCTTGTTTTTTATCCTTGTCTTTATCTCCTTCACCATCTTTGTCATCGTCTTTTTTATCTTTATCCTTATCGTTTTTATCCTTCTGATCTTTGTCTTTTTTATCCTTATCCTTATCCTTATCCTTATTTTTGTCTTTGTTTTTGTCGTCTTTTTTATCTTGTTTTTCTTTGTCTAATAATTGCTGTGCAACGGCTAAATTATAACGAGTTTCGTCATCTACAGAATTGTTTCTTAAGGCATTTTTAAAAGCATCTACAGCACCTTGATAATTTTTAGATTCCATCATGGCATTTCCTATATTATGGAATGCTTCGGCCTTAATACCTTTGTCGATTGAAGTTTTTGCAGTTAATTCATATTGAGGTATTGCTTCTTTGTAATTTTTATTCTTATACAATGCATTTCCTAAGTTATAGGATGCCTTATTGTAATTAGAATTACTTCCCAATGCTTTTTGATAGGCTACAGAAGCATCTGTGAATTGTTCTTTTTGATACAACTCATTTCCCTGACGCAGCATTTTCCTTGCAGTTCTTTGCTGTGCAATAGTATCTTTTTGTGCTGCTATTTCTTTAGATAAAAAGAGCATTAAAAAAATGATAAACAGGTATTTTAATTTTTTCATTTAATTTTTTGTTTTCTCTTCGTTAAATAAATCCGCTTTTTTTAACCATTTTGTTTTCTTTTCAAATAAGAAAACATCCATAATTAAAAAGAATAAACCCAATACTAAGAACCATTGAAATTGATCTTTATAGTCAGAAAACTGCTTGGTTTCAAACTCGCTTTTTTCTGCATTTGCAATAATTTCTGCAATTTTGTTTACAGGATTTTCAGTAATATTTCCATCAATATATTTTCCATTAGCGGCATCTGCAATTCCTTGTAAAACTTCTGGTTTACGTTTTGTAATTACAGTTTCACCTTTGTTATCTTTTTTATAACTATTCACAGCACCATTTACACGTATAGGAATTGGCCCACCTCTTTCTGTACCAACGCCAACAGTATAAATTTTTACACCTTCGTTTGCTAAGTTTTGCGCAACCTGCTTTGTTTCTTCTTGGTGATCTTCACCGTCAGAAATAATAATTAAAAATCGGTTGGTTTGCTCATCATTATTATAATATGTTTTTGCTAATTCTAATGCGCCATTAATATCTGTTCCTTGACTAGAAACCATGTCTGGATTTGCGTTTTGTAAAAACATACTAGCCGCGGCATGATCTGTAGTTATTGGTAATAACGGATATGAATTTCCTGCATAGATAATAATACCAACTCTGTCTGAACCTAATTTATTAATTATTTTAGAAATAATTTGCTTTGCTTTTTCTAATCTGTTAGGGGCAATGTCTTCTGCCAACATGCTTTTAGAAACGTCTAAAGCAAAAACAACATCTACACCTTCTCTTTTAACTGTTTTTAATTTTGTTCCCATTTTTGGGTTGGTCAAAGAAATTATTAAAAAGGTAATACCCACTAATAAAGTTACCAATTTTAAAGTAGTTTTAAAGCTAGATGAATTTGGTGCTAATTTTTTGAGTAATGTGCTATTAGAAAAGGCGCGTTGTGTTCTTTTTTTCCACCATAAAACCAACAAGAAAATAACAATCATTGCCGGAATAATTGTTAGTAGATAAAAATAAATTGGTTCTTCTATTCTGTACATTATTTTTTAATTGAAAGATTCAATTTTTTATATAAAACTTTTGAAAATTGTATTTCTTAAAATGAATTCTAACAATAAGAATCCTAATCCTAAGAGCACAAAAACTCTAAATTTCTCTTGATAATTGTAATACTTAAACTCTTCTATTTTTGTTTTTTCTAGGGCATCAATTTCGTCATAAATTTCTTTTAAAGATTCATTGTCCGTTGCCCTAAAATATTTTCCTTCGGTTTCTGTTGCAATTTCTTGCAATAGTTTTTCATCTATTTCTACTTGTTGCTTTCTAAAATTCAGCTTGCCTGTTCTAGGGTCTTTACTCCACGGGAAATCTGCCATCCCATTCGTACCAATTCCTATGGTATACACTTTAATTTTTAACTCTTTTGCCAATTCGGTTGCTGTTCTTGGATCTATATTACCAGAGTTATTTACACCATCTGTAAGTAAAATAATTACTTTACTTTTTGTCTTACTTCCTTTTAGTCTGTTTACACCCGAACCTAACCCCATTCCAATGGCTGTTCCACCTTCTAGTTGTCCCCATTTCAATTCAGAAATTGTACGTTTCACAATTCCTTTATCACTTGTAATTGGGGTTTGTGTAAAACTTTCACCGGCATATACCACAATACCAATTCTATCGTTTGGTCTTCTGTCTACAAAATTTACAGCTACTTTTTTAAGTGCCTCTAATCTATTTGGCTTTAAATCTCTAGCCAACATGCTCGCAGAAACATCAATAGCCATTACAATATCAATCCCTTTATTCGTTTTTGTTTTCTTGCTTACAGACACATTTCTAGGTCTTGCTAGCGCAATTATAATTGCAGACAAAGCAAGCAGTCTTAACAGGTATAGAATTGGTTTTAATTTTGATAAAAATGAGCTAACTTTAAAACCTTTTACACTCGGCATTGTTAAAACAGCAGTATCTTTTTTACGCATAAAGAAATGCCAAACTGCCAATAGCGGTATTAGTATTAGTAACCAGAGAAACTCAGGATTTAAAAATTCGAAATTACTCCAGTTCATCTTCTTTTTCTATTATTTGTTTAGGCTTTAGGTTTCCTATAATAAATTCTGCATCTCTTCTGTCGTCTTCAATTTCAATAGCTAAAGGTTTCGACTTGGCAAACTTTACTAAATCAGCTTCTTGTAATAAATCTTTTAACTTTTTTATTGTTTCTTTTGAAGTTTCTATACTATCTGCGTTCTTAAAATCTTTTATCATTGCTAGCACTTCATCAGTAGTATTTTCTAATGCAGGCACTTTTAATTCACGCTCAATATAGCCACGTACAATTTCTGTTAATTCAGAGTAATATTCTTTTATTTTATTGTTTTGCCACAAGAGCTTTTCGTCTAACTCATTCAACCTTAAAATTGCCTCTTCAAAAGGAGGCAAAGTTCTATATGTTGGTGCATCTTCGGTTTCTTTTCTTTTTTTAATTACAAACCAATAAATCCAGAAACCTATGATCGCTAGAATTGCTAAAATAAGATATATGTAGATTCTAAAATCATCAAATGTATAAGGTTCTTTTTTGATAGATTTTATTGGAAATTTTTTCAATTTTGTAGTATCTATTGCAATTGTTGCTATATTTATTAAAAGAGAATCCGTTAAAAAAGCCTGATTTTTCACAAAGATTTGTTGTTGCGGAATGTAAAATGCTCCACTATCAAAGCCTGTTAATATGTATCTTCTAATGAGGCTGTTTTTAATAGTATCTATTCTTGTAGAATCGATAACCTCTAAACCTTTTAGTTGGATTTTCGGAATGATTACATTCTGAGTTTCATCTACCGAGATTTTTAATTGAAACTGCTCACCAATTCTAATGTTGGTAGTATCAATTTCTGCCTTAACCATTGGTTTTTGCGCAAAAATTATAGTTGAAATAAATAGTAATATGTAGAATATTTGTTTTTTCATTTGTAAGACTATCTCCCTTTGTGTTTAAAATAACCTAATAATTTTTTCACGTAATTTTCATCAACTCTTGTGTTTACGCTTCCTGCACCACTTCTTTTAAACATGTTTGTGTAATAGTCTGAAAGTCTTATTGCATTTGCTTTGTAACTTCTTCTTACAGATCTTGATGCAGTATTAATTAATTGCACATTGCCGGTTTCAGCATCTAACATTGGCACCATTCCTAAATTAGGAATTTCGGAATCATGTTTATCAAAAACTCGAATACCCGTTAAATCGTGTTTTTTTGCTGCAATTTTTAGTGTCTTTTCATAGTCATCGTCCATGAAATCTGATAACATAAAAACAATAGCTCTTTTCTTCATTACACTAGATAGAAACTTTAAAGCTGCTGCAATGTTTGTTTTTTTACTTTTTGGTTTAAATTCTATGAGCTCTCTAATAATTCTTAAAACATGGCTTTTTCCTTTTTTAGGAGGAATGAACAACTCGATATCATCAGAAAATAAAATTAAACCAACTTTATCATTATTTTGAGTCGCAGAAAAAGCCAATGTCGCAGCAATTTCTGTAACGGTATCTTTTTTAAACTGTGTAGCTGTTCCAAATAATTCAGAACCAGAAATATCTACTAAAAGCATCATCGTTAATTCACGCTCTTCTTCAAATACTTTAATATAAGGTTCGTTGTAGCGCGCGGTAACGTTCCAGTCAATTGCTCTAACATCGTCACCAAATTGGTATTGTCTTACTTCAGAAAAAGTCATACCACGTCCTTTAAAAGAGGAATGATATTCGCCTCCAAAAATATCATTAGACAAACGTTTTGTCTTAATTTCTATCTTCCGTACTTTCTTAAGTATCTCTTTTGTATCCATTTATTCAATTGTCAGTTAACATGTATCAATTATTAGTTTCACCTTTTAAACGTATAATTGTTTTTTGATAATTGTTTATGGTACTTCAATTTCATTAATAATATCATTTATAATGTCAACAGAAGTTATGTTTTCTGCTTCCGCTTCATATGTAATACCAATTCTGTGACGCAATACATCATAAACTACTGCCCTAACATCTTCAGGAATTACATATCCTCTTCGTTTAATAAAGGCATAACACTTTGCTGCTTTTGCTAAATTTATACTTCCACGAGGAGAGGCTCCAAAACTAATTAAGTCTTTTAATTTTGGCAAGTTATATTTTTCTGGATACCGTGTTGCAAAAATAATGTCTAGAATATATTTTTCGATTTTCTCGTCCATATAAACCTCATTTGCAACTGCTCTTGCTTTTATAATTTGGGCTACAGAAACTACAGGATTTACTGTGGCAAAGCTTCCGGATAAATTCTGGCGCATAATAAGTTGCTCATCTTGTAATTTTGGATAATCAATGACCACTTTTAGCATGAATCTATCTACTTGTGCTTCTGGCAAAGGGTAGGTTCCTTCTTGTTCTACAGGGTTTTGAGTTGCCATTACTAAGAAAGGCTCATCTAACTTAAAGGTAGTGTCTCCAATAGTAATTTGGCGCTCTTGCATTGCCTCTAATAAAGCAGATTGTACTTTTGCAGGTGCTCTGTTAATCTCATCTGCCAATACAAAGTTTGCGAATATTGGACCTTTTTTAATCATGAAGTCATTTTCCTTCATGTTGTAAATCATGGTTCCAACAACATCTGCAGGCAATAAATCTGGTGTAAACTGCACTCTACTAAAACTTGCTTGCACCGCTTTAGATAATGTGTTAATTGCCAAGGTTTTTGCTAATCCAGGAACTCCTTCAAGTAAAATATGACCATTACCAATCAACCCAATTAATAAACTTTCTATCATTTGTTTTTGTCCAACAATTACTTTGTTCATTTCTAAAGTAAGAATATCTATAAAGGCACTTTCCCTCTCAATTTTCTCGTTAATTGCTCTTACATCTACATCCATTATATATTGTATTTGGTGTTATTTTTTTTATTGAAACAAAACTACAATTTTAACATAATTATTTTTGTTAAAAGTAGGTTAAAGATGCTTCGTTATTTTTTTATTACTTTTAATAAATTATTTTGCACTAAATTTTTTATGGAAAAGTTAACGGATAAGTTTTTATGGAAAGCACTGAAAGAAGGAGACCTAAATGCGTTTTCCGTGCTTTTTGAAAGCTACTATCCAGATTTGCATAGTTACGGATTAAAAATATCTAAAAACACTGCGCTTACAGAAGATACGTTGCAAGACTTTTTTTTATATGTTTTTGAGCACAGAGAAAATTTAAGTGATTTAGATACCATTGCACCCTACCTTTTCACGTCCTACAGACGTTTTTTATTAAAGGTGATGAAAAAAAACAATAAATTAACGCATACCGATTTTTCTGAAGATACTTTTGTGGACCTTCAATTTACGGCAGAAGAGATAATGACAGAGCAAGAAACAACCATTTTTAAAAATAAAAACTTGTCTGTTTTATTAAGTAAATTACCAAGTAGACAAAAAGAGGCCATTTATTTGAAGTATTACAGCGGTTTAAAAGCTTCAGAAATCTCAGAAATAATGGGTATTAATTATCAGAGTGTAGTAAATACATTGCATAAAGCAATAAAAAGTTTAAAAGAAGAAATATCTATTATAAAACTATTTAAGCTTTAACATAAAATTAAGGGTATAAAAAACAGAATAGTATCTTATATAAGTAGCAAGAGAAAATTAAGAGATGATCAAAAAACAATACAATACCATAAACGATTTTTTAGAAGACGTGTCTTTTAAAAATTGGGCATTACAAAATAATGGTACAGACATAAATTTTTGGGAATTTTGGATTGCAAATAATCCAGAGAAAAATGAATTGGTAAACAAAGCGAAAGACCTTGTTCTAGGTGTTTCTTTTAACAAGGACCTTGTTAGCAAAGAAAAAGTTGCTTTTGAATGGAAAAAATTAGAAGCTAAAATTCAGAAAAAAACAAAAGCACCAAAAGCACCAAAATCAAAAGTTATATTTTTAAGAAAATTTAGTGCAGCAGCATCCATATTATTATTCTCTTTAGGCTTCTATTTCTTAAACAGTAATTCTAAGATTACACATAAAACTAATTATGGAGAAATATTAAACATTAAATTACAAGATGGTAGTGATGTTACTTTAAATTCAAACTCTATCCTATCTTACTATAAAAATGAAAGTAGAAGAGTTTGGTTATCTGGAGAAGCATTTTTTCAGGTTGATAAAAAAATCGTTACTCAGGCGAAGTTTTGGGTAATCACAAAAGATTTATCTGTAGAAGTATATGGCACTTCTTTTAATGTAAGTACAAAACAAGAAAAAACAGCTGTTTTCTTAGAGGAAGGAAATATTTGGCTAAAACTTAAAAATGGTGCTGACAAAAAAATGATTCCTGGTAATTATATTTCGTATTCAGCTGAAGAAAATAAAATTTTAGAAGATAAAAATATTTTCAATCCAATTATAAAAACAAGTTGGAAAGATGGGTCTTTGCTTTTTGAAAACCTATCTTTGGAAAAAGCGATGGAGAAAATAGAAGAATCTTATGGATATTCTATTGTTTTTAAGGATGATAACAGTAAAGACATATTAATAACAGGAGCAGTTCCTATTACAAATATAAATATCTGTATAAAAGCCATTGCAAAATCTGCAGGTGTGCTCATTGTTAAAAAAGAGAACAGGCTTATTATTAGCAAGAAGTAGCTATAATTCACAAAAGTAAATGACAAAAAAGTTAGTATTTCTAAAACTTATATTAATTGTCTTTGTATCGCTTATATTTCAAACTGCACTTGCTCAAACCAAATCTAAAAATACAGTACCATTGGCGGTATTGCTAAATAAAATTAGTAATACCCATGAGATTTTCTTTACTTATAAAGCCAATTTACTTTTAAATAAAAAAATACAAGAAGCCGGCTTTAGAAACCTATCTTTAAAAGCATCTATCTCTTTACTTGAAAAACTCACCCCTTTTCTTTTTGATGATCTAGGAAACAACTATTTTGTGATCTATTCTAAGGAAGAGGCAGCTAAAAAGAAACTTTTATCTCAAGGCACTACTTTTTTTTCTAAAGATGCTATTATAGACAGTACATTTAATAACAACCAAATAACAGTTAGAGGTATTGTTTTAAGTTCAGATAATACACCATTAAGTGGTGCTGCTTTGCAAGAAACAGCATCTTTAACGGGAATAACAACAAATAGAGACGGGACTTTTGAGTTTAAGGTTCAGAATAAAAACACCATTGCCATTAGCTTTTTAGGTCATGAATCTAAAATACTAAACTTAAAACCCAATGTATTTCATTCAATTGTTTTATTATCTGGTCAAGAATTAGATGAGGTACAAGTAGTGGGTTCTAGAAATAAAAAAAGAGTTGCTAATGACACCCCTGTAGCTATAGATTTTATTAATATTGAGGATACCTCCTCTAAAAGTAGTCAAGTAGAAATTAATCAATTTTTACAGTATGCAATTCCTTCCTTTAACGCTACTAAACAATCTGGCGCAGACGGTGCAGATCATATAGATCCTGCAACAATTAGGGGTCTAGGACCAGACCAAACATTGGTTTTAATTAATGGGAAAAGAAGACACAAGGCATCTTTAATAAATTTATACGGTACAAGAGGAAGAGGTAATTCAGGTACAGATTTAAATGCAATTCCGATTTCGGCTATAAAAAGAATAGAATTATTAAGGGACGGTGCTTCTGCACAATACGGTTCAGATGCTATTGCGGGTGTTTTAAATATTGTTTTAAAAGATTCTGACAATGCTTTAACTATAACTTCTACTTTAGGTTTTAACAATGCAGATACCAATTCTATTTACCCGAACAGAGCAGATGGTTTTACTTATAAATTGGGGTTAAACTATGGTATGAAAATAGTTAAAGGAGGATTTGTTAATTTTTCTGCAGAAGCGCTATCTGCAGATAAAACAATAAGACCAGCAACCCTTGCAAGAGATAAGTACGGACAGGCTGCGGTTAAAAATGTTAGCTTTTTTTTAAACGCTGAAATTCCTCTTGATATTAACACTAAATTTTATATAAATGGGGGTGTAAATTATAAAAACACAGAAGCTTTTGCTTTTTCTAGAAGAGCGAATACTACAAGAAATGTGCTCGATATTTATCCCAGCGGCTTTGATCCATTAATTACATCAAATATTATAGACAATTCAGCATCCATTGGTTTGCTTACAAGTTTTAAAGAATGGAGTGTTGACTTGAATAATACTTTTGGTAGAAATAATTTTCATTACTTTATAAAGAACACTTTAAATGCTACTTTAGAGGAAAACTCTCCAACAGAGTTTGATGCAGGTGGGCACCAATTAATCCAAAATACTACTAGTATCGATTTTTCTAAATATTTTTTAGCAGCGCCCTTTAGTTATAACATTGCTATGGGTTTAGAGTATAGAATAGATGCTTATAAAATATTTTCTGGTGAAGAAGCTTCTTATAGCTCCTATGATATTAATGGAGATTTGGTAAACTCTAGAACACCGATTTTAGATTATCAAACGTACAATGGGGCAATAAGACCCGGCGGTTCTCAGGGTTTTCCCGGGTATGGCCCAGAGAATGAAGTAGATAGAAATAGGTCTAATTTCAGTGTTTATTTAGATACAGAAATAGATTTTTCAGACAAATTTATGCTTGGGTCTGCTTTGCGTTTCGAATATTACAGCGATTTTGGTAGCACGCTAAACTACAAGCTTGCTTCTAGATATAAAATAACCCAAAAATTAAATTTAAGAGGTTCTTTTAGTACTGGTTTTAGAGCACCTTCTTTGGCACAAAGGTATTATAATTTAACTTTTACAAACTTTATAGGAACTGAAGCTTCAGAATCTTTTTTAATAGCAAACAACAGTGCTATTGCCAGAAGATTTAATATTGACGAATTACAGGAAGAAAAAGCTAGAAATTTTAGCTTAGGGTTTACAGCAAAATTAAGTAAGACCTTTAATGTGGCAATAGATGCATATTATGTAGCTATTAAAGATAGGATTATTTTGAGTGGTAATTTTGATGCTTCAGATTTAGACGTAGGAATAGATAATGTTCAATTTTTTGCAAATGGCGTAAATACAGAAACTATTGGTGTAGATTTGGTTTTAAACTGGGAAAAGCAAATGGAAAACAGTCAACTTTCTATAGACCTTTCTGGTAATATAAATAATATGATTATTACCCATATTAAAAACAAAGCATTAGATCAAGAAACTTTTTTTGGCACTAGAGATCAACATTACTTATTGGCCTCTGCACCCAAAAGTAAATTTAACTTGGGTATAAATTATAGTTATAAAAAACTAGAAACATCGGTAATTTTTACGAGGTTTAGCCGAGTAGATTTGATAGATTGGCAAATAAGTCAAGATATATCAAACTTTAACAATTCAGAAGCAGATAGAGCCGCTGCCGCTGCTGATATTTATGATATAAAAATAACAACAGATGTACATTTTAGTTATCATATAACTACCGCAGTTAATTTACAGTTTGGTGCTAATAATTTATTGAATGTATACCCAACTAAACAAAATAGTTTTACAGATAGTGGTGGCTTATGGGATGCTACACAAATGGGAACAAACGGCTCTTTCTATTACACAAAATTGAACATAAAACTATAAATACTTCAGATTTTACTGTGTTCTCTCTTTTTTTTTAAAAATAAATAAATTTTAAAGGGTATATTTTTTCCTTTTCTGTCTTATATAATAAATAAGGCTTTGCATCTTTAAGGCTGCAGAGGTTATTTAAACATAATTCTTAACTAACAATTTATTTATGAAACAAAGATTTTTTTTAAAAGCGTTTACAATTGCTTTTATGTTTATGCTACCTTTAGGGTTAATGGCACAGACAATTAAAGGAAAAGTAACAGACAAATCTGGTAATACAATACCTTATATGAATGTTCTAGTACAAGGAACTTCTGCAGGAACAACAACTAATGATGCTGGTGAATTTAGCTTAGCAGTAAAAAGTTTACCAGTTACTATAGTAGTATCTTCTATGGGTTTTGAAACAAAAACTGTAAAAGTAACTACTAGTGATTTTATAACAATTACCGTGCAAGAAGCAAGTGAAGGTTTGGACGAGGTTGTTATTACAGGTAATAGAATTAAGCCTAGAACAATACTCGATTCACCGGTACCAATTGATAATATTGATGTTGCTGAATTAGTGAAGAGTGGACAACCTACTTTAGATAGAATGTTAACTTTTAAAGTTCCATCTTTTAACTCCCAAAATCAGGCAATATCAGATGCTACTGCTCATTATGATCCAGCAGATTTACGTGGTTTAGGACCGAGTAGAACGTTAGTTTTAATTAATGGAAAACGTAAAAATCAAAGTGCCCAAGTATATTTAAACAGAACTCCAGGAAAAGGAGAAGTTGGTGTAGATTTAAAAAGTATTCCAACGGCTGCGATCGAAAGAGTTGAGGTTTTAAGAGACGGTGCTTCTGCAATCTATGGATCAGATGCCATTGCAGGTGTGATGAATATTATTTTAAAGAAAGATGTGGAATATTCAACTTTTACTTCTTCAGCAGGTCTTACCTCAGAGCAAGATGGTTTTAATTTTTCTTCAGATTTTAATACTGCATATACCTTTGGTGAGGGAGGTTTTGTAAACATAACTTTAGGGTACTACAAGCAAGAAACTACAAACAGAGCAGGTGTTGCGTCAGATGTAGGTACGACTCCAAGAGATATCGCTTGGTTGGCTGATAGTCCAACAGCAGGAATGACAGTAGGTCAACCAGCAATGGAAAAGAAAGATTTTTTCGTAAATATGGAGCACCCAATTGGAGATGATTCAACACTCTATTCTTTCCACGGAGTAACAACAAGAATTGGGCAAAGTTTTGCATATTATAGGGCGCCATATTGGAGAAATGATGTTGCAGATTCAAATTTTATAACTAGAAATGCTGCTGATTTTATTGGCTATCAACCAACATTTGAAACCAAAATTAATGATCATATTAATGCATTGGGGATAAGGTTTCCAATTGCAGAAGGATGGAATGCGGATGCAAGTGTTACTTACGGGGCTAATGATGTAGATGTAACTGTAAACAATTCTGTAAATAGAGATTATTTAGCAGATAATGGAACTTCTCCAAGATCTTTTAATCCAGGTGGATATACTTTCTCAAACATTGTAGGTAACTTTGATGTGAATACGCTATTAACTAAATCTCTTGGTTTGGCAGTAGGAATGGAATTTAAGCAAGAAATTTTTAAAGCAATTGAAGGAAACCCATTATCTTATTATGGTGCAGGTTCAGATTCTTTTGCAGGAATTAAGCCAGCAGAAGCTGGAAAATGGTCTAGAAACAATTTAGCTTTGTACTCTCAATTAGAGTATGATGTTTCTGATAAATTATTATTAGGTATTGCTGGGCGATACGAAAATTATACAGACGCCGGATCTAATTTTTCTTGGAAAGCTAATGGACGTTATAAATTAGGTGAAAAAGGAGCTTTTAGAGCATCTTATAGTACTGGTTTTAGAGCGCCAACGTTGCATCAATCTCATATTACTTTAAGTCAATATATTATTGTTGCTGGGTCTGCAGAGCCTTTATTACAAGGAACTTTAGCAAATGACAATCCTGCTGTACAAGCATTAGGTGTGCCAACTTTAACACATGAAATTTCCGAAAATTTATCAGCCGGATTAACCTATAAGTTTAATAGAAATTTTTCTGGATCAATCGATTTTTATCAAATTAATGTAGATGATAGAGTCTTGTTTACTTCTCAAATTGGTTCTGATGGAGATGATTCTACCACAAATCCTGTGGAACAAATTTTAGAGGATAACAATGTTGTAGCGGTGCAAGTATTTATTAATGCTGGTGATACAAAAACAACCGGTACTGATATTGTCTTAAACTATAGAAATATAGAAATGGGTAAAGCTAAATTACATGCAAGTTTTGCTGCAAACTTTAATGAAACTACATTTAAAGCTATTAATACACCAAAGACTATTGCAGATGCGGGATATGATATTTTTGATAGACAAGAGCAAGGTTTAATTACCAACTCTAGACCAAAATCAAAAATGATTTTAGGCTTAAATTACATCAATGATAAATGGGATATTTCTTTTAATAATACTCGTTTTGGTCAAGTAACAATTACAGCACCATCTGATGGAATAGACCAAGAGTTAGCTGCTAAAATTTCTACGGACTTCGGTTTTGGTTATAAATTAACAGATATGATTACGTTCAATGCGAACATTAATAATATTTTTGATGTATATCCAGATGTAACTTTAGCTTCCACAAATACATCACAAGCGGGTTCAAGATTTAAGTACTCTTCAGAAGTACAACAATTAGGTCAATTAGGAACAAACTTTACTGTAGGAATTAATGTTCAGTTTTAAAACAAAGTATATTTAACTTTAATAATAGAAAGAGTAGCTTAATAGCTACTCTTTCTAAATTTATAAAATCATGATTGTTTATGATAAAGTATCCTCAATAGGAGAGATCGCGTAAACATTAGAATTTTAAAAAGAAAATTCATCAAAGAATTTAAATAATGGAATAAAGGCGACTAGAGGTCTTTTTATAATGAAGCACATAACATCCGCAGACAGTTGCTAAAAGTAGGGGTTAAGTTGTTGGTTATACCTTATTCATGACAGTAGATTTTGTAAGTAAATTTGTAGTTTTAAAACTAATGTTTCATAAACTTTCTAAGTTAGTTTCTGACGGAAAATACATTGTTATGGGACAAATCTGTATTGCTAAAGATTATAGAAAGCAGGGCGTTTTTAGAGTATTGTAACAGTTTATGAAAACAGTTACTTGTCTTAATACTTTTGACAGAATACTAATAGATATAGATCGTAAGAATCATCGATCATTGAAGGCCCACGAATCTGTAAGTTTTACAAACCTGAAAGATTACAAATAGCTGGTAATAATTGGAGAATAGTTTCCTTAAAAGTTTAGTATTTTTTTAAATGAAGCTCATTTTCATTAAATACACCATACGTGAAGTATTGAATCCAATCACCTAAATTTATATAGGTAGAATTTTCTTGTAGTTTAATTTCTAAAGGAAGGTGTCTATGACCAAAAACAAAATAATCATAGTGTTTAGACGCTAATTTTCTTTTGCAGTAGTGCACCAACCACTCATTTTCTTCGCCTAAAAACTTGGCATCTTCATCACCAGAAATTAATTTATTTTTTACAGACATGTATTGTCCAAGTTTTACACCAATATCTGGGTGTAGCCACCTAAATAGCCATTTAAAGAAAGGAAACGTAAATACTTTCTTCATGCGTTTATATCCCTTGTCCTCAGGTCCTAGACCATCTCCATGGCCAATAAGCATTTTTTTATCATTGATACAAAATTCTTGTGGCGCATGATATACAGGAATATTTAACTCTTTTTCAAAATAGTTATTCATCCATAAATCATGATTACCAACAAAGAAATAAATAGGAATACCTGCATCTTTAAGTTCTGCTAGTTTTCCTAAGACTCGAACAAAACCTCTAGGAACTACAGTTTTATACTCAAACCAAAAGTCGAATAAATCACCTAATAAAAAAATAGCTTCTGCATCTTCTTTTATGCTATCTAACCAAGCAACAAACTTTTTTTCTCTAGGAAAACTTGCTGCTGCAGTTGGTGCACCTAAATGCTGATCCGAAGCAAAATAGACTTTTTTATTGTCTGAGGTATTTATTGTTATCATTGCTACAAAGAAAAGCTATTCTTGTATACTTTCCAACTCCAATACTTTTTGTAGCATTTTATCCTCTTGATGTATAATTCTATAGAAGCCAAGGTCTCCAAATAGTACATTAGCTATAGACGCATTTAAATAACGTTTTATGCTTTTTTTCTCCTTAGAGGTAGGATTTCTTCGATTTTTTACAGCAATTAAAAAAGCATTATAAATAGTTTCATCTGTATCAAAATTGTCAATAAAATCGTCAATTTTCCATTTTTCTAATTCCGTTCTCTTGTTATCTACATAATCAAAAGCAAAACTATTAATTTTATAAAAGTTAAAATTGGTAAGGGTAGAAGAGGTATCTATTCCTACAAATACATCGGGTATAATACCACCACCGCCATATACTATTTTACCTTTAGGAGTTTTAAATTGTAAAGAATCTATTACTTGAATACTATCTTGACTTAGCAATTCTCCATTAGCGATTCTTTTCTCGTATTCCTGATAATAATTTTTGTTTCCGTTACCAGAATATGGTTTTTGAATAGAACGACCGGTAGGCGTGTAATAACGAGCCGTTGTCAAACGAACCGCAGAACCATCTCCTAGATCCATTTCTATTTGTACCAGACCTTTTCCAAAAGAGCGTCTTCCAATAATTGTTCCCTTGTCGTTATCTTGTAAAGCGCCAGCTACAATTTCTGAGGCAGATGCAGAATTTTCATCAATTAAAACATACAAACCACCTTTTTCAAAACCTCCTTTTTTGGTAGCAAAAGACTCATCAATTTCATCTTTATTATTTTTTGTAAACACAATGAGTTTATCTTCCTCTAGAAACTCATCTACAATGCTATTTGCAATATCTATAAAGCCACCACCATTGCCGCGAAGATCTAATACTAGATCTGTCATACCCTTCTTTTTTAAGATATTTAATGACGTCTTAAACTCTGTGAAGGTGTTTCTTGCAAAACGATCTAGTTTTATATAACCAATAGAATCATTTAGCATATATGATAAATCTACACTTTTAATATTTACACTTCCGCGAGTAACAATTACATTAAAAAGAGAATCTGTACTTTTTCTGTAAATTTTAAGATTTACCTCAGTATTATCGGCTCCTTTTAAATACTTAGGAACGGCATCACTTATAATTTCTCTGCCAAATAAAGTATCTTTATTTGCCATTAAAATACGGTCTCCTGCTTTTATGCCTGCTTTTATACTGGGCCCACCTTTTATAGGTTGCACCACAGTAATAGAATCTAAAATCATTCGAAACTGAACACCAATACCCACAAATTTACCCTGCATGTTCTCTTTTACGGCTTGTAGTTTTTCTTTTGGAATGTATACAGAATGTGGATCTAGCTCGCCCAGCATTTGGGTGATCGCACCATCTAGTAGATTGTCTGTACTCACTTTATCTACGTACTCATTTTCAATAAAATTAATAAGTCTTTTAATTTTTCTTTCTTGGGATGCACTTTTAGAAACAGGTAAAAAATTAGTAGTGTCTCCGCCCAAAGACATACCTATTAAAATTCCAAAAACTACTGCAATTGAAAGAAAAAGTGGCAGGTTTTCTTTATTCATAAGGTAGATTAATTATTTCTATACCGGCTTTTTCTAAAAACTTTATTCCAGCATCATCTTTATACGCATTGGCGTATACAACTCTTTTTATACCTGCTTGGTGAATTAATTTACTACACTGTGTACAAGGAGATAACGTAACGTAAAGGGTTGCGTTTTTTGCAGATTGTGTAGAGCTAGCAACTTTTAAAATGGCATTTGCCTCTGCGTGTAAAACCTCCCATTTTGTAGTTCCATTTTCATCTTCACAACAATTATCAAAACCTGTTGGTGTTCCATTAAAACCATCAGAAATAATCATTCTATCTTTTACAATTAAGGCACCTACTTGTTTACGCTTACAATGTGAAAGTTTTCCCCACTCTAAAGCCATTTTTAAGTACGCTTTGTCAAATTTTAATTGCTTATTAGCTGTCATAAATACGAAAGTAAAAAGATTAATAAGATTGAACCGTTAATACGTAGTAAATTTTTATAAAAAGTTACTAATTAGATTACCAAAAAATTCTGTTTAGCATCATTTGAATTGCAAATCCTATTACAATTGATGAGCAAACCAAAATCCAGTCTCTTTTGTTCACTTTTAAAATATTTTGAAGAAAAGCACCAATTAATAAAATTCCTACAACTATAATTATTTGAGCTGCCTCTATACCCAATGAAAACTCTAGTAAAGGAAGAATTTTATCTTCGCCTCTACCAATCATCATTTTAAAATAATTAGAAAAGCCTAAACCATGAATTAAACCGAAGAGCAGTGCAAGAACTAAGTTTATCTTGTGTTTTCCACCGGCAGCATGTTTTGCTGTAAAAATATTTACAGTACCCGTAATAAAAATGGTTACAGGAATTAGAAACTCCACCAGTTTCATATTTACACTTAGAATTCCAAAAGCAGCCAATGCTAGTGTTATAGAGTGCCCAATTGTAAAAAGAGTTACCAACCAGATTATTTTCTTAAATTGATTAAAGCTGAATACAACAGCTAAAACTATTAAAAATAAAATATGGTCGTATGCATTGAAGTCTAAAACATGGTTTAGACCCATTTTAAAGTAGAGAATAAAATCGTTCATTATTATAGTTATGATATCGTTTCAAAGATAGGAAAAGAATAAACTATTTACTTTATTATTTTTTAAATACAAGATAATTTTTCCGAATGATTTTACAGAAGAACTTCTGAAAAAGCTTAAAAATACAAGATGTTCATTTTTTTTAAGATATGAGGCACTTCTGTTTATTTTACCCTCTATAAAATCAATGTAATTGCAAGAAACCATATGATAAGCCTTAAGGATAAAGTATCTTTGTCTCGCATGTTTAAACCATTTTATTTAAATATGAAACGGTATTTTACCGATAATAAATAATGCCTATTTTTTCTAATTTTTTTGAATAAAGCCGTTATGAAATTTAATAAAGCAATAATATACATGATTATTAGTGTAATTGCTTTTGCTATTATGAATGCTGTGGTAAAATATGTATCATTTTTTAATGCTTATCAAATTGTATATTTCAGGTCTATTGGTACCTTAGTATTTACAATTCCTTTAATATTAAGGTATCGAATTCCTGTTTTAGGAAACAATAAAAAACTCCTTTTAATAAGGGGTGCAGCAGGTGTAATTTCATTAACGCTTTTTTTTCAATCTTTAAATTATTTAGATGTCGGCACCGCTGTTTCTTTAAGGTATACCTCTCCAATTTTTTCAGCTATTTTAGCACTTATTTTTTTAAAAGAAAAAATAAAGTCAATACAATGGTTGTTGTTTTTAGTAGCTTTTATAGGGGTGCTTTTTATAAAAGGATTTGGTACGACCATAAATCTTTTAGGCTTGTTATTGGTTATTTTATCGGCTCTTTTTCTAGGACTTATTTTTGTTGTAATTCGCAAAATGGGAACTAAAGAGAATCCCTTAGTTATTATAAATTACTTTATGGTAATGGCTTTTATTTTTGGCGGAGTTATGTCTATAAATCATTGGAGAAATCCGAATACAAGCGAATGGATTTTACTTTTAAGCTTAGGTGTTTTTGGGTATGCAGGTCAGCTTTATATGACAAAAGCATTTCAAACACAAGAAACAAGTTTAATTGCACCTTTAAAATATCTAGAAGTAATTTTTATGATTATTATTGGGGCTACTTGGTTTGGAGATACATATGATTTTTGGACTTTATTCGGAATCTTTTTAATCTTATTAGGGCTGGTTTATAATGTTTTTTTAAAAAATAAATTATAAAGAGTTTGTCATAAAAGTTGTCCTCGCGGCTCCAGGTATTTTAGAGTTTATATCATCTTAATTTTTTTCATTCTTAGCAGAGTAAAGTTACATTAAATGCCTGGCTGTTGCATCTTATCGAAGATTTTTTTGAGTAGTATATGTGTTTAGATAGCTTTAGGTAAATATTTTGAGTTCAATTTATTTACGAATAATCTTCTGTTTAAACTTCATTAGAAGTGCTAAGAAAACAATAACGGTTAAAGATAGTAAAAATAGAAAGCTCAATTTTAAACTGAAGGTATGCGAGATATATCCTAATAAAACAGGTCCTAGTAAAAAGCCAATAAATCCAATACCAGACACAAAGGATATTCCTATAGAGGCTTTTACACCGGTTGTTTTACCTGCTATTCTAAATAATTCTGGAATAATAACAGAAAGCCCAAGCCCTAAAATTCCGAAGCCAACTAAAGTAATTTCAAAAACACTTATAAGAATGCATGCATACCCAATACTAGCAATAATGCAGCCGTAAAAAATTATTTTTAAAGAGCCGATTTTTTCACTAATTCTATCAGCAAAGAACCTACCGAAAGTCATCATAATAGAGAAAAATATAAATCCAAACCCAATACGATTTTCCTCCACAACGCCAACTACCTCTTTCAAATACAAGCCACTCCAATGCTCAATAGCACCCTCACTACTCATAATAACAAAAGCAATAAAAGCGATAATAAATAAGGGTTTTAAGGCATTAAAATCATATTCTTTCTTTTCTTTTGAAACTGATTCTTCCACAATTTTGTAATAATTTTTAGCTAGAATACTATTTGTTATGATTACAAAGAGGACAATAAATAGCATGTGATATGCTGGTTTTGTGAAAACAGCTAGTAAAAAACTACCTAAAGTAGCACCAATGGCGCCACCTAAACTGAAAAAACCGTGCGCGGCAGACATAAAATTTTGTGAATCTTTTTTTTCTATATTAGAGACTAAAGCATTCATAGCAATATCTGTAGATCCCACAAATATACCTGCAACAAATAATGAAACACATAAGAGGATATAGCTAGGAGCCAGCAAAGGGAATATAAAGGAAGTTGCAAATAAAACTACACCTATTAAAGAATAACGCCCTAAACCCACTTTTTTTGTAATAAACGGCACTAATGGTAGAAATAATAAAATACCCAAAGCAAAACAAAATAAGGCAATACCTATTTCAGAATCGTTTAATTGTAATTTTTCTTTTACATGCGGAATGTATAACACCCAAGTACCTATAATAAAGTTTAACGATGCAAAGATCCAGGCAACAGAAAAATACTTAAATTTTGATAAAATAATTTTGAGAGAATGCATCTTAAAATACTTAATTTTTTTTGAGAGCTCGCTTCACTATAGCCTTAAGGAACTAACTTCATTATTTTTTAAGTGGTAAAAATAATCTTTTTACCACTTAAAAAATGCAAATATATCTATTGTTGTCGTTATAGAATCTTAATATTTATAAGATTGTTTTTTTATTTTTTACTTGAATATTTTTTTTGGCTTAAGGTTATTAAATTTTTAAAAGAGGCTACAACTGCCAATTCAACATCTAAATACGGTTTTTCAAGTAAAGCAATTGATGCGTTTAATTTATCTATTTGCGAGGTACTAATCTCTTTTTTAGTAAGAATGTTTAAAAGAATATTTGATGTTATTGCCAAGTTTTTAGAAAGTTCTCCTAAAGGTTTTACGTTTGGGTTATTAAGAACGGCTTGCAATTCATCGTAATTTTTTGACCAATGTTTAAGATAAATTTTAATTTCATTAAAATTTTCTTGAGCAACTAGTTTATTAAAAGTTACGGCATCTTTAGCATCAGCTACACAAGCATCAGCAAATAGCGTAAAGGGTGAGAATGTTTTATATTCTGTTCCTGCTTCATTTCTAGAATATATTTTTTTGGGTTCACATAAATTAGACAATGTTTTTAACGCATTATTTTCTTGATGATTGCTAATATTTCTAAGAATTACAGCCCTGTTTTTAATATGAGTAATACCTAATTCTTCTAATTGAAAATTTATAACTTTCAATCTTTTTTGCATATTATTTACATCATTTACTTCTTTGGCAGACCAAAAACGTTCTGCTATTGCTGCAGTTCTTGGCCAAATTCTAGAGTCTATCGTTCTTGAGGTCACCAATTCACTCCACATCGTTGTTTCAGCTCCTAAAATTCTTTTACGTTCTTCTTTCGTTAAAATAGCATCTCCTAAAGGATCTACCGAGTAATGATGCTCAATAGACAGCATTCTATCTATATAATAACCTGCAGAAAGCACCCCTTGATACCCTCGTTTTGCAGCTTCAATTAAAGTACTTTGTTCCAGTCCTTCACGTTTTCCTCTCCAAGAGTGAATAACTGCAGAGGTTGGTAAAGAGGGTGTTAAAATTTCGTCCCAGCCCATTAATTTTTTTCCTAATTTTTTTAATATTTTCTCTAATTTTATATTAAAATAGGTTTGTAATTCATGATTGCTTTTTAAATTATGTTCTTTTTTAAATTCTTGAATTTTTTCATTCTCGTCCCAATGTTTTCCTTCATTTTCATCACCACCAATATGAAAATATTCATCAGGAAATAAAGGAGTAATTTCTGTAAATAAATTTTCTAAAAAAGTATAGGTTGCCTCTATAGAGGGATTTAATGTAGGATCAAAAATGCCAGAAAATCGCTCTATAGCGTAATTAGCTCCCTCTTTACTCCCTAATTCTGGGTAGGCCGTTAATATTGCCGTCGAATGACCAGGAACATCAAACTCTGGGATGACTCTTATTCCTAAGTTTGATGCGTATTTTACAATTTCTTTCACTTGTTCTTGTGTGTAAAATAAGCCATCTGAAGCTTTTTCATGTAACTTTGGGTAGACTTTAGATTCTACTCTAAAACCTTGGTCATCTGTTAAATGCCAGTGAAAAACGTTTAACTTTACAGAAGCCATCGCATTTAAATTACGCTTTAAAACTGACATGGGTTGAAAGTGACGTGCAGCATCAATCATTAAACCTCTCCAAACAAACCTTGGAGAATCTTTAATGGCAACTCCTTCAAAATAATACCCATTTTGGTTAAAATTAACCAGCTGTAAGAGTGTCTCTAAGCCTCTTAAAGCACCAACATCTGTCTTTGCTTTTATTAAAACGCTATTTTCTTTTACTTCTAAAGAGTAGGTTTCATCACTTTCGATGGTTAAATTTGATACGGTATCAAAACTAATTTTTATAGATGTTTTTTCTCGTTTTATAGGAAAACCAGCATCAATAAAAACACCGGTTCTGTTAGCTAATCTTCGTAAAAATTGAACAGAAGCATTAGTAACTCTTTTTTTAAAATCTTTGCCAGCAATAGAAATCGTTACTGTTTCATCTATTTTAAACGGCGTATTATTTTTATTAATTTGCTGTGGCCAAGGCATTAAATTATATTTTTCCTGAAGGGTATCTTGAGAAAATAAATATTGATGAAATATCGCAATTACTAAAATTAAAATATTTTTTTTCATTTGTTACGTTTTATATGTGTGTGTTTTTTTGCAATTTGTAAATTAATAATGATACCTTTTAAAGGCTTCTATTGCAGCATAGTCAGTCAAACCTAAATCGTTGTATTTTTTTGCTGTTAATCGATTTCTATCTTCAACTCTAACCCAAAATTCTCTAGAATCATCTCCTTGAAACATTACGCCATCTTTTTGAGATTGATGATAAAAAATAGCATGTCTTTTTCTTAAAACTTGCTCTGGACTCATAGGTACAGCCATTTCAATTTCATGAGAATCCCACTCATGCCAAGCGCCTCTATACAACCAAACCCAGCAATCTTTCATGTATTCTTTTTCAGATTTCATTTCTTTTAAAGCTGCAAAAAGGGCATCTAAACAAACTTTATGTGTTCCATGTGGATCTGCTAAATCTCCAGCAGCAAAAATTTGATGAGGTTTTACAGTATCTATAATGTTTTTCATTTTGGCGATATCGTCTTCAGATAAATTTCCTTTTTTTATAGTTCCTGTTTCGTAAAAAGGAAGGTTTAAAAAATGCACATTTTTGTCTGGTAAACTGAGGTATCGGGTTGCGCCAAGCGATTCACTTTTACGAATAGCTCCTTTTAGTTTTCTTACATCTAGAGAATCTACAAGGTCATTCCCTTTTTTATTTTTGATAAATTCAATAATACCGTTCACTTTTTTAGAGTCTGTGTTAAATTCTTTAGAAATCTCTGCAAACTTTAAAGCCTCTTCATCTGAAACAGCAATATTACCAGACGTTTGATAAGCTACATGCACTTCATGCCCTTGTTGCACTAACCTATCAAATGTTCCGCCCATAGAAATTACATCATCATCGGGATGCGGACTAAAAATAATAACTCTTTTTTTACTAGGATTGGCTCTTTCGGGTCTATTAGAATCTTCTGCAAAAGGTTTTCCACCGGGCCAGCCTGTAATTGTATGCTGTAGTTTGTTAAACATTTTAATATTTAAATCATATGCGGTTCCTTCTTCTGCTAAAAGACCAGACATGCCATTATCATTGTAATCTTGGTCTGTTAATTTTAAGATTGGCTTGGCTAAAAGGTTGCTTAACCAAGTAACAGCTTTCAACTTTAAAGGCGCATTCCAAACACACGATTTTACGAGCCAAGGCGTCTTTACACGGGTTAATTCCGAGGAGGCTTCTTCGTCTAAAACAAAGGTTGTGTTGCCATGTTGTTGCAAATAGGTGGCAGGAACTGTGGCACTAATATCTCCTTCTATGGTTTTTTTTAAGATTGTATTTTTATTTGCTCCCCAAGCCAAAAGCACAATTCTTTTTGCATCCTTTACGGTTCCTATTCCCATGGTAATTGCTTTTCTGGGAACATTTTCGATTCCGAAAAATGAAGGGGCAGCATCTATTCTTGTAATGTGGTTTAAGGTGATTATTCTGGTTCCAGAATTTAGGTGAGAACCAGGCTCGTTAAAACCAATATGGCCTGTTCTACCAATACCTAAAAGTTGAAAATCTAAGCCTCCTAAAGTTTTTATCTTCATCTCATAGTCGATACAATATTGGTGCAGCTGGTCTATAGAAATAGCACCATTAGGAATGTTGATGTTTTCTGGCAATATATTTACATGATTAAAAAGGTGTTCGTGCATAAAGTAAAAATAGCTCTGAATATTACTTTTATCCATCGGAAAATATTCATCTAAATTAAAGGCAATCACATTCTCAAAGCTTAAACCATCTTCTTTATGCATTCTAACCAACTCTTCGTATACCTTTATTGGAGAAGAACCAGTGGCTAAACCTAAAACACATTTTTTATTTTGATCTTGTTTTTCTTTTATTAAACTTCCAATTTCTTGAGCAACCAAAATAGATGCTTCAAAAGATGATTTGAAATTTACATTGTGAATTTTCTCAAACCTTGTGTTTTCAAATTGACCTATAGGCTGGTGTTTTGTTGGTAATTGCTGAAACATAATATATATTTTAAAACAGTTTATTCTCTTTTAAGTAAAAGTAGTGTTGCTCTTTTTTCTAATATAATTTATTCGACCAAAAACAGTAATTTACGCATAAAAAACAGCTAAAAATATATTTCTAAATTTCTGATTGTACTAATTAAACAGAAATAACTTTATTCGAAATTATTACAGTCACACTAATAAAAGGTTACTTTTATTTTTTTATAATTTAGACTTTAGGCTTAAACCATTTATTGTAACCAATTATTTAAAACCGAAATCTTATAATTCTAGAACCAATTTAAAAGGCATAAAACGAGGAGTGTTTAAAGAACGCAACAGTTTGGTCATGATAGCGCAATGCTTGCAATGTTCGATAAAATGTTAAAAAACCTATATTTTTGTTTATTTTTTTCAATATAATAGAAAAATAAATAAAATTACACGTTTGCATTCTTACATTGTAAAATAGGCATATCATCTAACTATGATTTCGCTTTATGAAGCAACAATTACTTCGAGTTGAAGTTGATGTGCTACTACTGTATCTAAATCTGTATAGAAAGCGTTAGGTTTATCTTGTTTTAGAATAATAAACTGAGAATTTGTTAAATGGCTATAAATAGAGATATATACAGGGTGAAAAAAGTTTACTGCAAATAACATTAAAATACCAATATTGAACATTTTCTTATAGGCAAATTGATGCTATCAAAAAATACTTTTGATTTGATCTTTTTTATTTTGTTACATTTACCGACGAAAGACTAATTTTTTTATATGTTCCTTATTGAAAAACTCCTTTACAAATACAAGTTATAAAATACCAATTAAATATCATTTCATATTTTGGATTAGCTACTTTGGTATTAATTTTATTAGGTGGGGAAGTTATTATGAAGATTATTGGTATTGTCTTAAATATAGATTAAGTTCCTAGATAAATCATTTAGATTCTAAAATAATTCTGTTTGACATTAATTACATGTCATTGGTAGAATTAGTTTTTTATTTAATTTAACTAATACGTATATTTCATTTACTATAAAGTTTATAAATTATTAAAAATATATAATTATTATGTCTAATGCTACCCAACAATCATCCACAACAAAAAATAACACACTCGTACCAATACTTATCATAGCAGGTTTGTTCTTTATTTTTGGATTTGTTACCTGGATCAATGGAGCTTTAATTCCGTTTATGAAAACCATAAATGAGTTAACAGATGCACAATCTTATTTAGTAGCTTCAGCATCCTATATTTCTTTCGTTGTAATGGCTTTACCTGCCTCGTATATTATTAATAAAGTTGGTTATAAAAAAGGAATGTCTTTAGGTTTAATAATAATGGCGATAGGAGCTTTATTGTTTATATCAGCTGCGAATGCAAGAACTTATTGGATGTTTTTAACAGCTATCTTTATTCAAGGATCAGGTATGACTTTGTTGCAAACTGCATCTAACCCCTATATAACCATCTTAGGACCTATTGAGAGTGCTGCAAAACGTATTGCAATCATGGGAATTGCTAATAAAGTTGCTGGAGGTCTTGGATCTGTAATATTTGGGGCTATTTTATTATCTGGAATAGATGGTATTAAAGAAAAATTAAATATTGTTGATGAAGCAGAAAAAGAAAGTCTATTAAACACAATGGCAGACAGTGTTATTACACCCTATATTGTAATGGCAATTGTATTGTTTTTGTTGGGGCTATTAATTAGAAAAGCTCCTTTACCTAATGTTGAAGCAGCACCTATTGAAGTTTCTGAACTTGGAGAAAAATCAAAAACTAGTATTTTTCAGTTTCCACATTTATGGCTAGGTGTTTTAGCTTTATTTCTATATGTAGGAGCAGAGGTTGTGGCTGGAGATACTATTATTTCTTACGGAATTTCTTTAAACATTCCAGTAGAGGAAGCTAAGTTTTTTACACTATTTACATTAATGGCAATGGTAGTAACATATGCTTTAGGTGTTTTCTTAATACCTAAATATATTAGTCAATCTTTTGCTTTAAAGGTGAGTGCTATTTTAGGAATTATATTATCTTTTTGTATTGTGTATACAACTGGTTTTACCTCTGTACTTTTTGTAGCAGCTTTAGGTATTGCAAATGCATTGGTTTGGCCAGCAATATGGCCTTTGGCTTTAATAGGTTTAGGTAAGTTTACTAAAACGGCATCCGCATTATTAATTATGGCAATTTCAGGTGGAGCAATTATTCCGCTTTTATATGGCGCTTTGGTTGATGGTAAAAAAGAAGAATTAATAGTAACAGGTATAAATGAAGGGAGCGCATTAGCAGAAGCTGCTTCTTTTGGATATTGGATTTTGTTACCTTGTTACCTTATTATTCTCTATTATGCTTTTTGGGGACATAAAATAGGCTTGAAAAAAGTATAACAACATGCTTAAAAAGAGAATAAAATCGATCATTTTTATAGATATGGTATAGTTTCAAATATAAGAAAAGAATGAATTATTTTCTTAAAAAAATAACAAAGAATTTGCTATTATTTTATTAATTTCTTCTAACGATATTTTAGGGTTTGCGCCATGGTTTTTTGTTACTAAAGCGCCAACTGCACATTCAGTATCAATTGCTTTTTGGGGATTTTCTTTCTTTAACAGACAATCTATTAGAGTGGCTAAAAAAGAATCTCCAGCTCCAACAGTATCTGCAACAGTAATCTTGTAACCATTATTTTGATAGAATTTTTGTTTATAAAAAAGGATAGCGCCGTCACCGCCTCTTGTTACACAAATTTGGTGTGTATTTGTAAATTTAGAGATATGTTTTATATTTTCTTTTACGCTATTATTTATAAATCCTAGTTTCTCATTAATTTCAAAAAGTTCGTCATCATTAAATTTTATAAAGCTGGCACTTTTCATTAATGCTTTTAACTTTTCTGTTTCGTAATGAGGTGGTCTTAAGTTTACATCAAAAACGGAAAAAACAGCTTCATTTAGTAATGTTTTTAAAGTATCTTCAGACTGTTTATTTCTAGAAATAAGACTTCCAAAAATAAAAGCATCAGAACTTTTAACTAATGACAGAAGGTGCTCTTCTAAAAAGATATAATCCCAAGCACATGGTTTCTTAATTTTATAAGTGGCAGCTCCTTTTTCGTCTAATTTAACAGCTACTTCGCTTGTTTTATAGGTGTTGTTTTTTTGTATATATACAGTTGATAATCCTTGTTTTTTGATATATTTTTTTAATTCTTTACCACTTTTATCGTCGCCAATACTGCTAATTATTGATACATCATTTTTAAATGAATGTAATCTTAAAGCAACATTTAAGGGCGCTCCTCCTATTTTTTTATGCGTAGGGAAAACATCCCAAAGGACTTCTCCAAAACAAGTTATTTTATGCATTTATTTAAATTTATTTACGAATAATCTTTTGGTTAAACTTCATTAGAAGTGCTAAGAAAACAAAAACAGTTAAAGAGAGTAAAAACAGAAAGCTCAATTTTAAACTGAAGGTATGCGAGATATATCCTAATAAAACAGGTCCTAATAAAAACCCAATAAATCCAATACCAGATACAAATGATATTCCTACAGAGGCTTTAACACCAGTTGTTTTACCTGCCACTCTAAATAATTCTGGAATAATAACAGAAAGGCCAAGTCCTACAATTCCGAAACCAATTAAAGTAATTTCAAAAACACTTATAAGAATGCACGCATACCCAATACTAGCAATAATACAGCCGTAAAAAATTATTTTTAAGGAGCCGATTTTCTCACTAATTCTATCGGCAAAAAACCGCCCGAAAGTCATCGTAATAGAGAAAAATATAAATCCAAATCCGATACGGTTTTGCTCCACAACTCCAACTACTTCTTTCATGTACAAGCCACTCCAATGCTCAATAGCACCTTCACTACTCATAATAACAAAAGCAATAAAAGCAATAATAAATAATGGTTTTAAGGCATTAAAATCATATTCTTTTTTTTCTTTTGAAACCGTTTTCTCAACAACCTTATAATAGTTTTTGGCTAGAATAATATTTGTTATGATTACAAAGAGGACAATAAAAAGCATGTGATATGCTGGTTTTGTGAAAACAGCTAGTAAAAAACTACCTAAAGTAGCGCCAATTGCACCACCTAAGCTAAAAAACCCATGTGCTGCAGACATAAAATTTTGTGAATCTTTTTTTTCTATATATGATACTAAAGCATTCATAGCAACATCTGTAGATCCCACAAATATACCTGCAACAAATAATGAAACACATAAGAGGATATAGGTAGGAGCCAGCAAAGGGAATATAAAGGAAGTTGCAAATAAAACAACACCTATTAAAGAATAACGCCCCAAACCAACCTTTTTTGTAATAAACGGCACGAATGGTAGAAATAATAAAATACCCAAAGCAAAACAAAATAAGGCTATGCCTATTTCAGAATCGTTTAATTGTAATTTTTCTTTTACATGCGGAATGTATAAAACCCAAGTACCAATAATAAAGTTTAATGAAGCAAAGATCCAAGCAACAGAAAAATACTTAAATTTTGATAAAATAATTTTGAGTGAATGCATTTTTTATATTTTAGACTTGCTTACCAAATAATATTCCCAAGGTTTTAATTCAATTATTTTTGTATCCAAAACAATTTTTTCATCCTTTAAAATATCTACAAAAGACCCTTCTAGTGCTAGCGAAAAATTTTGCGTTTCGTTAGACAAGTTTCCAATAAAATAAATTGACTCCTCATTTTTATTTCTATTAAAAGCCAAAACATTTTCATTATTAGTATGTAATATTGAATAATTAGCAGCATTCTTCCCGCCATTTAAAGCCGTGTTGTTGTTTTTAAGCGTACCTAACTTCTCTAATAAATCCCAAGTAACTCCTTTAAGTTTAGGAATGCTATCTTTCTCAAAAAACTTTAATTGATAGTCTAAATCATATTCTTGCCCGCTATATATTAAAGGCATTCCAGGCAAAGTGTATACAAGTGTTGTCATAAGACTGCTTGCATCTCCCATGCGTTCTTTTACAGTTCCACTCCAAGAATTTTCGTCATGATTGGTTATAAAATTCATTTTAATATCACTTATATTTTTAATGCTATCTTGTTTTTGCAAATAACTAATAATTGAAGTAGCATTTGCTTTGCCTTTAGCTATCGTATTTAAAATATGATGTCCTTCCCAAGCATATTGCATGTCAAAACCATTCTCAAACAAATCTTGTTGCTCTGCTTCTGCCAACATAAAAACAGGTTTTATGGCGTTTAATTCTTCAGTAACTTGTTTAAAAAACGCTGGTGGTACTTTATGGGCAACATCCATTCTATACCCGTCAATATTAAAGTCTGTAAGCCAATACTTCATGTCTTTTATCATTTCTGCTTGCATGGCTTTATTCTCATAATTCAAATCTGCAGTGTCTGTCCAACCCCAAGATTCACCTGTATCTGGATTGATAGGGTCTATAATTTCTCCGTTTTTATTTTGTGTGTACCACTCTGGGTGCGCAAAAATCCAGGGATGATCCCAACCGGTATGATTAGGTACCCAATCTACAATTACGTAAATTCCATTTTTGTGCGCCGTTTCTATGAGGTTTTTAAAGTCTTCTTTATTTCCGAATTCTTTATTAATTGCCTTGTAATCAGACACGGAATAATAACTACCTAAATATTTTTTACGTTCCGTTTCATCTTTAATATCGCTTGTAAAAGAACCATCCGTTGCTTTTCTTTTTACTTTTGAAATAGGATTAATTGGCATTAACCAGATAATTTTGACTCCTAATTTTTTAAGCTCTGCAATGCCTTTTGTAAAGGCATTAAACGTTCCTTCTGGTGAATATTGTCGAATATTCGCCTCATAAATAATAGCCGTTTCCATCATTTCTTCGGATATTGCTGGAATTGAAATTACGGTTTCCTTTACTGCTGTTTTACATGAAGTAAAAGCAATAAAAAGCATGAATATAAATGTGGTTTTTCTAATCATTTTTAAATAGTTTATTTGGAGTAGTTAATTTATTTAAGTGTTCTTTGTATTCTTTATTTAACAATGTTAACCCATATTGGTAGGACGCATTCATCCAACCAAAGCCTTCATCGGTAATGTATTCGAAATCTGTACCTACATTGCCATATTCTGCAAAAACTTTATGTGTAGCAGAAACTACATCATATTTTTCTGGGATGGTTCCGTTGTAATCTACTGCATTTTTGGTAATCATAAGCAACCACCTATAGATAAGCTCTTGGGCTTCTTCTTTATATTTATAATGCAATAATCCTTTCCAAATTAGCATTTGATGCGGTGCCCAACCATTCGGAAAATCCCATTGTCTTTGTGGTCTTTTTGTTGATATTTCACCAGCACTTTCTTGCGTGCTTCCTGCAATACCTCCTTCCATTTTTAAAAGTGGAAGGGCGGTTTTTATTAATTTTTCTGCCTGTTCCTTGGATGCCATTTTTGCCCATAAAGGCGTTAAGGTGGTTGCCGAAACATAAGTAGAGTTACTTGCTGTCTTTATGTTATAATCGAAATACATTCCTTTTTCCTCGTCCCATAAATAGGTGTTTGAGAGTTGCTTTCTCTTTTGAGCTTTTTTATTCCAAAAATTACTCGTATAATTTTGATTGTTACAACTAAAACTATCATCGAATTCTGAAGCGATGATTTCTTTAAAGTCCGTTTCATATTTATATAAAAAGGCATTCAAATCTACCAAGTTTAATTCAGAACAATTACCATCAATTCGATACGAAGTATCATGGCCAGATTCTCGAACCGATCTATCGTTTAAAAAATAAATATCAAGTGCGGTGTTTTTTATTTCTCCATTTTGATACCCGTCAATATAACTTTTAATAGAAACATTTAACGCTTTGGCAACTGGCTTAATAATAGCATCAAAATGCCCTTCTTCACATTCTGGGGGCATTCCAAGGCCTTCTGCAAGAAATCTGTTTAAGCCGTTTTTGGTCAATCGTTTTCCTTCCACCATCCAGACGGTTTCATATTCCTTGATAGCTGTTTTTAAATGACTTTTTAACCACTCTCTATCTTGTGTTACTTCAAATACTTCTCGGATTAAAGAGGTATAAAAAGGAGGTTGTGTTCTTGTTAAATAGTAAGATCTATTGGCATTTAGAATTTTACCATAATGCTCAACCTCATATTGGAAGTTGTCTGCCATGGCTTTTGCCAAAGCTATTTTACCATCTATAATTAGACCTACAGATTCAAAATAACTATCCCAACCGTACATTTCGTTAAAACGTCCACCTGGGACCACAAAAGGAATCCCTTGTATATTACCGTTTTCATTGATTAATTTCAACGCTAAAATACCAGGTTTTGTGTTGATGCTTTTCACAAATTCTGGGGTAATTATTTCAGGCAATTGAATGGTTTCTATGGGTAATTTTTTTTCTAACTGCTGGTAATATTGTAATGCATTAGTATCTTCAAAAGGAACATAAATATTTAAAATATCACCAGTTAAAGTATCGTTTTTAGTGTCGGAAAGTAGGGCTTCAATCCCTTTTTCATCCATAGTTCTTGTTAATCCTTGCCAATAATAATCCTTTATACTTCTTGAAATTCTATTAACAGGAAGCTCTTCTATTCTAGCAATGTCAAGTTCTAAGACCTCTAACCCTTTATTTTTTGCTCGTACTAATTCTTGCAATAAATTAGATAAATAATACGTGCCCTTTATTGGATAGTTTTTCCCAGAAGTTGCTCTAATTACAAATTCTTTTGGGCCCTTATCTTCAATGGTAATTTTTTTATCGCCATCTGTATCTTCTTGAATGAGAAGGTTTTTTAAGGTTTCTCTTATTTGTATTGTGAAAATCATTCTGAAATTATAGTATTCTTTTTAGTCTTAGCATATAAGATCCATATGGAAATAAGGATTCCGATAAGCGGGATTAAGGATAAGTAAAAGGCAGTAGCACCGTCATATTTTTGAAAAACATTTCCGGTAATTATAGAGCCTGTAGTACCTCCTAAAGCAGAAAACACTACTATTAAACCGGCCATAGAACTATGCATGTGTTTTGGTAAAGAAGATAAAATTGTTGAATTTATAGTAGGATATACAGGTGCTAAAAACAAGCCAATTAAAGGCATCAGATAAACCACTGTCGGCGCATTTGACCAAGTTATTAATCCTTCAGTGCTCGAATTTCCGGAGAGTGGTAAAACGAGTACTATTAAAATTGCTGAGGCTACTAAACAAAAACTTAGCAGGTAAATCCATTTTACTTTATTTAAAATAAAGCCACCTAAAAAACGACCAATCATAAATGCGCCACCTAAAACAGCTCCTGCCTGCACTGCCATACTTGCGGGCGCGTTTATAATATCTGTGTAAAAAGTTGGAAACCAAGTTTGGAAACTTTGTTCTATCAACACATATAGAAAAATACTGATGATAAAAATGAGTGTCAATGGTTTAACAATTAATAACAGCATCTCTTTAAAGTCTTCGGAGAACTTACGCTTTTCTATGGTTGCCTGTGATTCGTCTAGTTTCGACACAAAAAGCACCATAAAAGCCAAGAGTGCAACACCGCCCATAAACCAATAAATATTTAACCAGTTGGAAGATTTCGGATTAGCATCGTCTATAAAAAGACTAAAAACAATATTTCCTAACAAAATACCACCCATAAAAACACCTTCTAAAATCCCCATAAAACTACCGTGTTCTTTTTGATTGTTTGTAATTAAACCAATGGTAGCAAATACTGCAATTTTAATTAGTGCAAAAGAAACTCCAATGACTAAAAATAGGATTTTAAAATACCAGAATCCGTTTGTGAAAGGAGTTATAAAACAAAAAATAGAGACCAAAGCCAAGCCCAATAACATCGATTTTTTCAATCCTATCTTAGGTAAAAAGGAAGCTAAAATAAAAGAAGCAATGGCAATTGGAATATCTTTAAACCCTTCTAAAACACTTGCACTACCTTTAGAAACATCCATGCTACGTTGCACTTGTAATATGACAGTTCCTACACTATTCAATAGAAATGCAAAAACAAAGTAATTTAAGAAAAGTGCTATTTTGATGCCGATATTTTTCATAGTAAAAAGTATGAGTTAAAATTACTTGTTCTTTGCAGTTTCATTCAATCGCGTGGCTAAAAATGCAGAAATTGTAAAAAAGGCACCTGCAAAAAGGATTGCATTTATGGCGTCACTACCTAAAATATATTTATATATTGGCCCGAAAGTAAGGGTTTGAATAAACATTGGTATTACAATCATCATGTTTAAAATACCCATATAAACACCCCGTCTGTTTTGAGGTACAATTTTTGAAACCATGGTGTAAGGTATTCCCATCATTGCAGCCCAGCCGATGCCGAATAGTATCATTGGTAATAAAACAAGAAGAGGATCTGAAATATAAGGAATACAGAATAATGAAATTGCTGTACCAACTAAACTTATAGCATAAATCTTTTTACCACCAAATTTTAAGGTTAATGGCACTAAAGCAAGTGCAACAACCATTGTTACAATATTATACGTTAAGCTCATTTTTGCTGCTTGTGATGCTGCTTCGGAAGTCGAATATCCCATTGTTAATTTAAATAAGGGCGTGGTAAATTGCCAATAAATGAATAAGGCATACCATTGAAATAAATAGACAGCCCCTATTTTCCACATAAATTTTGGCATGTCTTTTATAGCTGCGGTTATTTCTGAAAAAGGTTTGGCCATTTTTTTACTAATTGGTAAAGCTTTAATCGTATTAATTTCTTTTAATTCTTCGACAGATGGTGGAATTTCAGGTGTTTTTATAACTGACCATAAAATGGTTACTAAAGATAAAAAAGCACCAATAAAGAAAGAATAATACAGCCACTGTGGGATAACACCTGCTTCTTCTGTAGCATCTCCTCCAAACCAATATTGAAAAAGTACGATAGAACCATTTGCTAATAAAATACCTGCACCTACAAAAAGACTCTGCATTTGAAAACCAAGACTAAGTTGTTTTTCTGGTAGTTTATCGCCCACAAAGGCTCTGTAAGGTTCCATTGCCATGTTATTTCCAGCATCTAAGATCCATAATAAACCTACAGCAAACCATAAAACCGGACTGTAAGGAAATGCGAACAAACATAAACTACCAAGTAAGGCTCCAATTAAAAAATAAGGTTTCCTTCTTCCCCATTTATTAGACCATGTCTTGTCTGACATAGCACCAATAATTGGCTGTACGAGTAAACCAGTAACAGGACCCGCAATATTTAAAATTGGCAGCATATCTTCAGGTGCTCCTAAATATAAAAAGATCGGATTTATGGCTGTTTGTTGCAACCCGAAACTATATTGGATTCCTAAAAAACCAACATTCATATTAAAAATTTGCCAAAAGGAGAGGCTGGGTTTTTTTATTTTCATCATTGGATTCGTCTTTTATATTTTACTGTTGTGCAACAATACTTAGTAAAAAGTAGCCAATTGGGCTAATATTACTTTTAAAGTAGTTGTATTTTTTAGTTAATTCTTCTATTTCATACGCCTGTGGGTTGTTATTCCAACATGCATTAAGTTTATTATTTATACTTTTGCTACCCCTATTTTCTCTTCTTCAATTGAATTAAAAGATGGTGACCTTTTGATTTAAGCACGTACCCTTAATATTTTATTTTTTCATTTATAATATCAAATAATTTTTTTATAAAACTTGGTTTAAAAGTCTCTACCTTTCGTTATGCACTAAAACCCTTTATAGGTATTTCGTTTTTCTATAATAAATAGTTTCGTTAGTTTTCGATTCGGAAAGTTTTTTTACTCTTTCCCACACCTTTAATAGTTAACGATTTCCACTCTTTGGGAAGTATCGGATTTTTTTGAACAATTCCATTATCTGTAAATTCTAGTCCGCCAAAACCAAACAATATACTTTGCAACATTCCACCTGCGCCAGTAGCAAAATATGAAAAATTCGAAGTTGCTACTTCCGATAACGCACCAAAAGGTGGTTGTTGATTAGGTATGTAGCTTTCCTTAAAAAGACGATATGCATTAGATACATCACCTTGTCTTGCATACAATATCGAAAAAATAGATTTACCCATCGCAGGGCCTTCTTTTGATAATTTTGGTTCGTAATATTTTAAATCTTTAAGTATCGTCTCCTTGTCGCTTACAATATTTAGAGGAAAAGAAAGTAAGTTTACATCTGCCTGTTTAATTATTTCTCCTTCATAATTTTCATGTTCTTTAGTGGTTCCATCTTTAAATTTCAGAATTTTAATTTTTTCTGAGACGAACTTCCATTCTGGATTTGGAGTAACTCCAATTTCCATTGCTGCATTCGTAGCGAATTCTAAAGCAGTAATTGCGGCCCCGTTTGTAAAAGCATTGTCATTAACGTTTGGTGCAAACTCATTAGCCCCAACCACGTTATCAATGGAGTAACTGCCGTTGTTATTTAGTATTACTCGGCTTACCCAAAAATCTGCGACTTCTTTCATAAGGGGATATCCTTTTTCAGTTAACCATTTTTTGTCTTTTGTAACACGGTAATAGTTCCAAAATGCAATTCCAATATCTGCAGTTATATGGTGTTCAAAGGGTCCAGTAAGTGCAAAAGGTGGTGTTGCCTCTTCTCCGGTATCATCACTTTCCCAAGGAAACATTGCCCCTTTATAACCATAGTTTATCGCTCTTTTTTTTGCAGGTTCTAAACGGTCAGAACGGTAATTAACTAATGAGCGAGCAATATCTTGATTTAGCATTAGCAACGGAGGAAACATCCAAAGTTCTGTATCCCAAAAAATATGACCGTTATAAGGTGTTTGAAGCGAGAGCCCCATTGGAGCAATACTTAAGTTAGAATCTCCACGCCCAAATGCATATAAATGATACAATGCTAAACGAACGTCTTGTTGTGATTGCAAATCACCTTCAATAATTATATCTCCTTGCCATAATTTATTCCATTGTGATTTATGTTGCGCCAAGAGAACTTCTTTTGAATTTAATAAATTGAAAATCACCATTCTTTCCGATTCTGATTTTGGATCTGCAAAATCTTTAGTAGTACATTCAGCACCAGTCCAAGCAAAATCTAAATTTTCATTTTTCTTTATGCTATAATCAAATGATAATGTATTTTCATAGTCCGAAATAATTTCATGTTTTAACTCGGGCCTTTGATGTTCTCTAGAAGAGTTTATTTTGTGCCATATAAATGTACTTGAAGTACTCACAAGATGTTTACCAAATGGACTTTTTGCAACAGATTGCAAAATTGGCATTGTGGTTTCTAAATCTTTTAATACTTGAAAAGTATTTACTGGAGTTTGATATTCTTTCGGAATTAGTATTTTTCCAGAAACCTTGACATCAATATCTTTGGTAGCCTGAACACTAATATCTATATAACCAGTATACTGCAAATTACGAAGGGCATATATTGTACAAGAAATTTTTGCTTTGTCTTTATACTCAAAATTTGTAGTTAACGCAGCGCTTTTCATATCCATTGTTTGCTGCCAATTTGAGATATTATCTTCTGTAACCTGCTCGCCATCAATATACATGTCAAGATTTCCGAAATTCATACCATGAAGAATCTGACTTACCTTTAGATTCGGGTCTACATCATATACATTGTTTAGCACAATGTGTTTTATTTGAAACGGCTTTGAAGATGTCAACATCCCTATTCTCCCATTTGCAATAGCAATTCCTGTATAGTCTGAACTTTCTTTGGTGCTTATTTGCCAGCCGTTATTTTGAGCAGTTAGGAATGAACTTGAAAGAATAAATAATAGTAAAAGTGTTTTTTTCATAATTGTTTGTTTTATAATTTTATAATCACTGCTTGATAAGGTGCTAGTTCTACACTATTTTTTGTGATTGTTAAACGGTTGTAATTATTTATTAAAACGTTTGAATTCTTACTTAAACCTGGAATACTAATACTCGATTTTTCTTCAGAAAAATTTAGCAATACTAACATTTTCTCTTCGTCTAAATTGCGCGTATATGCGTATACGGTTTCATGTTCCTTTTGAATAAGAGTATATTTACCATACACCAAAACCAAATTTTCTTTTCGTATTGAAACCATTTTCTTAAAATGATTTAAAACAGAATTCGCGTCTTTTTCTTGGGCTTCAACATTAACTATTGTGTGATTTTTATGAACCGGTAACCACGGTTTTGCGATTGAAAACCCTGAATTTTCGGAAGCATCCCATTGCATTGGTGTTCTGCCATTATCCCGAGACAATAGGTTCATTGTTTTTAAATATAAATTTAAATCCCCACCTTTTGCTTCTATGCTTTTATAACCGTTAATGGCAGCAATATCTTGGTATTCTTCAATTTTTGTAAAGCCATTATTTATCATACCCAACTCATCACCATAATAGGTGTAAGGGGTACCTTTCATACTTAAAATAAAAGTATTTAACATTTTAGCTGAAACTTCTTTAAATGCTGGTTTCGCGTTTCCAAAACGATTGACCATTCTGGCTTGATCGTGGTTGGATAAATAAATAGATAGCCAGCCTTTTTTATCAAAAGAAGTGTCCCATTTTGTAAAACATTCTTTTATGTCTGCTAGTGTACACTTCTCTAAAGAGCTTACCAGGTCTGTACTTTCAAAATGATAGGCCATTTGTAATTCACTTCTCTCTTCATCTACAATATCGTGTGCGTCTTCCAACGAACTACCAACACCTTCAGAAACCGCAAAAACGTCGTATTTACTCAATACTTCCTCATTCATTTCTTTCAAGTAGGCGTGTAAATGAGGTCCCATTCCATGGTGTTTTATAACACTTGGTACGTTTTCTTCGTACCCTTTTGGTAATGGGGGAAAAGTAAGGTCTTTGCTTACAAACTGAAAAGCATCCAAACGAAATCCGTCTACACCCTTGTCTGCCCAAAACTTCATAATATCGTATACTTCTTGTCTTACTTTCGGATTTTCCCAATTTAAGTCGGGTTGTTTTTGAGAGAAATAATGCAGGTAATAAGCATCGGTTTGTGCATCATATTTCCATGCTTCACTTTTTTCATCAAAGAAACTCCACCTGTAATTAGGTTTTCCCTTTTCTGCTGGCCACCAATGGTAGTAATCTCTGTACTTATTATCTCTTGATTTTCTTGACTCTTGAAACCATTTGTGCTCGTCAGAACTATGATTTACCACTACATCCATTACAAATTTTAGACCTCTTTTATGCAGACCAGTTAGTAATTCGTCAAATTCGGCCATGGTGCCAAATTCTTTCATGATAGCTCTATAATCGCTAATGTCATAGCCATTGTCATCATTGGGAGATTCATAAATAGGATTTAACCAAACCATGGTAACACCCAAACTTTTGATGTAATCTAGTTTCTCTATGATTCCTTTTATATCTCCAATTCCATTATTTGAAGTATCTTTAAAGCTTCTTGGATAAATTTGATAGATGACAGCTTCTTTCCACCAGTTTCTATGTATTTTACTATTAGTCATAAGAAATACTGCTTATTTATTTAATTGAGATACAACAAATTCCCCAAGCTCTTTTCCTTGACTTAAACCAATATCTACGGCTGCTCTATAATGAATACCACCATACATTCTGCTCAATGCCGCTTCGCTAGAAGCATCGTAAAAAGAAGCGTAACTTCTAATAGGCAGGCCAAACTGAAGTTCAGTAGTATCATTAAAATTAAAATTATTTCCAAAAATAGATGTTAATACCACAGACGCGGCTCCAGAAATTACAGAGTGGCCACTCGTATATTCAGGAAAAGGAGGTGTTTGTAAAATAGGTTGCCAATCTGCATCTATGTGCTGATTGATAAGTGTTTCTGGACGAATTAAATTACTTCTATACTTCTCATCCCAACAACTTATAAAACCATCTGCAATGGCTAAAGATGTTTTGGTATAGGCATTTACAGTTTCCATGAAATTGGCATTCGTTTTCTTTGCAGCAATTTTAACAATTCCAATCCAATGTGCACCAGGTGTAATTTTTTTAGTTGCAAACATAAAATGCCCTCTGGTAACAGATACATAAGGATTACAATCCCAAAATTGAGCAATGGCTATTTCTTCTGAAGCATCTCCTTTTTTAGTAATTTCTTGACTGATATTATATACTTCTAGTAATTCTTTATAAAATTTTGAATCTTTTTCTAATGAAAATTTAGGATGCGTTATTGGTTTAAATTGGTCTGCAGCGGTTAATAAAAATGGTCTAATTTTATTCCAATGAGGTTCTATTGCATCCATGTATGCAGGAGGTGTTGGTTGCCATCTCGAATCATCATCCGTATCGACAGTGTACTTTGGCATTGTTCTCGTTTGATTGTAATTATCGGCATCCATCCATTTTTTAATATGTTTTACAACAGTAAGTGCATATTTTTTAGAGTGCTCAAATTCAGTTTTATTTATATGCTGCCAGTGCGTGTATAAACTATCTTGTAGGACTTCAAATTTGTTTTCAGAAAAAATTAATTTCTTGCTTATTTCTAAGTGTGCAATGATTGCTGCTAAGTTGAGGTTTACGTTAACTTCTTTTTTAACCTTAGGAATGGGAGAAAGTCCGTTTAAGGTAGATGACAAAGTTTTGTATACTGAATCTTTTTGCACTAATATTTCATAGGCTGCAATATTTGGATATGCAAAAACTCGGCTTGCTACAGGGGGAGAAAAAATATCATGAATCATTATTTCTGTAACTTTATCTACAGAAGCGTGGTAATTTTCAGGAGTTATCTCTATAGGTGCTGATGTTTTACAACCTGAAAATACAATGCATATAAATACATAAAAAATTTGTTGATACCTTATGGTTTTATGAATTTTCATCTTTTATTTGTCTAATTTTTGTGTGTCAATAATATAAGAACTTCCGTTATTAGAAAGGACTAAGTAGTTGTTTTTAGATAGTTTTACAATTTTTCTTCCACTAAACTCTTTAGGCAATTGTAAACTTTTTTGTTCTTGAATTGTATTGTTGGAAAAACGTAATATTCCACCCGGATTCCCGTCTAAATTTCCTAATTCAGTTACAAAATCGTTGTAATTACCAGTATATATAATTTCATCGTTATCGATGTAAAAATCTTCAATAGTACTTATTTGAGCTTTTTTAGGAAGGGCTTCTCCTGCAAAATGATTGTTGCCATCATTTAGATAAAACATAGATCTTAATTCGTAAATATATTTAGTTTCTAAAATTTCTTGTTCATCCTTGTCAAATAAATCGGTAATAGTATTTACCTTTGAAAAAGCATTATAACTTGTAAATTTCTTTTTTAATATTGGCATTTGCTGTGTTAATTTATCTTTAGAAGCAAAAGTGACATCCGTTCCAAAATAATCGTAAAAAATAATCTGATTTAGCTGTGTGCTGTTATCGAAATCATCTAGATACATTTTTACGGGTTTTTTTTCGGAGGCCTTCCATTTAAAATTTTCTCCAGTATTACCTCCAATAATGTCTAAAAATCCATCTTTATTTAGATCTGCAATTTTAATTACATTCCACATACCGTTGCTCTTGTCCAATCCAAACTCTTTTGTTTTGTTTTCAAACTTGCCTTCTTTGGTATACGAAAAAATACGAATTGGCATCCAATCTCCTGCGAGTATCAATTCTGCAAAACCATCATTATCTAAATCGGCCCATTTACTATCCGTAATCATACCAAAACGCCTTTTTTGCACTACCTGAAAGTTATTATCTCCTGTGTTTTTGAGAATAAAACTAAACGGTGTTAAGCCATAAGCGCCAGGAATTGATCTATTACCAATAAACAAATCTTGATATCCATCTTTATTAAAATCAAAGGAAGAAACAGAGCCTCCATTTGTTGCTAATAATTTTGCGTTTAATTTTGTAAAATTACCTACTCCATCATTTATATAAACCCTGTCTTCCAGCATTGGTTCCCCTTCCTTATAGTCATTTCCACCGCTTAACGCATAGATATCTAAATCACCATCTGCATCAATGTCAAAAGCAATTGCATCTACATCTTCGTACATGCTATCTTGTTTAAAAACTGTAGTGTTTTTAAGTCTATATTTTCCTATTTTCGTTTGTAAATATAATACAGGTTCTTGACCTCGACCACCACCAATAAATAAATCTTTTAAGCCATCTGCGTTAAAATCTGCTTGCATTATTGATGGGCCTTCTGAAGATAGTTTCTCAGGCATTAATGCCTCTCTTTCGTAATCTAAAAAGATGTTTTCTGTATGCTGATAATCAAATTTCTGATGTTTTATAGCAACTGTTTCTTTGTATGAGTATGCTAATGTTTTTCCTTTTTGGATAGTAATTTCTTGATTGATTGCTATGTCCTTTTGGATACTTTTTGTACCATCATTCCAGACTACCTTTATAGAATCTATTTTAGAGATTGTTCCTAAACCAAAGTGTATTTTCCTTGTAGAGCTTGACAAAAATCCTCTAACTGTTGTTTGTTCTTTATAAAAACATTTATTTTTTGTATAGAGATATACTTTTGCACCGTTTGTATTTATACTTTTGTTTTTTTCTAATAGACGTATAGTAATGTATTTACTATCTGTTGTTTTGTTTTCTAGAAGCGTTGCTTTCTCGTTTAGGTTATTCACTACAATATCTAAATCGCCATCATTGTCTAAATCTGAATATGCCGCTCCGTTTGAATAGGTAGTTTTATGTTTATTATTGATACTTTTTTTTATAAAATCTAAATTTCCGTTATTTTGAAATAGTACATTTTCTAACCCTACCATTGGCATTGTTTCAATTAGCTTTTGTTCTAAAGTATCTTGTTTGCTGGCTTCATATTTTGCGAAATTAACATTACTTAAGTAATTGATGTAATCTAAATCATTAGGCCTTTTATAAATACCGTTGGTAACATATAAGTCATTAAAACCATCATTATTATAATCTAATAATAAAGGAGACCAGCTCCAGTCTGTAGCATGTGTTTCTGTTAATAAAGCAATATCTGCAAAATACCTGCCTTTATTTAGTTGTAAATTATTTCTTGCGTATTGTTGTTGAAAGCCAAATGTTTTTTTAATCTCGTTAATTTTATCAGAGTCTTCGCCACCAGATTTTAAAAAAACGTCTGCTTTATACGGCATCATATCTAAAGTGATGAGGTCTAATTTTGTATTATTATTAATATCTGCAATATCAACACCCATTGTAAATCTTGAGGTATGGTTAAAATATTTGGCACTAGATTCTGTAAATTTTTTATCACCATTGTTGATGTACAAATAATCATTTTCATGAAAATCATTACCAATATAAATGTCTATTAATCCATCATTATTTATATCTGATGTTGCAATTGCTAGTCCGTACCCTAAAGCACTATTGTAAATACCTGCTTTTATTGTAACATCAATAAACTTTATTTGACCATTTACTGAGGTATTTTCGTATAATACATCGCCAGCTAAAGCATTTGGTTTTGTTCTTAATTTTGTATTTCCATAAGAATAAGTAGAGTGTACAGAGTGGTTTAATAAATACATATCCATATCACCATCCTGGTCATAATCAAAAAAGGATGCTTGTGTAGAAAAACCAGAAAAGTCTAAGCCGTATGCTTTGGCTTTTTCTTTAAAAGTATTATCTCCGTTATTTATGTAAAGTTCATTTTTTGCTTTTAAACCTTTATAATTACCAACTTTACAAACATAAATATCTAAAAAACCATCATTATTAATATCTACCATGGTAACACCTGTAGACCAGGTGCTGTCTTGATTTATTTTACCTGTTAATGAAATATCCTTAAACTTTAAATTTCCTTCATTAAGAAATAATTTATCCGGTTTTTGGTTGGCAGTTAAATAGATGTCATCCAATCCATCGTTATTAATGTCGCCCAAGGCAACGCCACCACCATTGTAATAATATAAATATTCAATAATATTTAAAGTTCCTTTCTCGTTTAAGTCGTTTGAGAAATTGAGACCAGAAATAGTATTATCTACGTCATTAAACAGCATTTTTTCTGCAGGTTGATTTTTAGTTTGTTCTTTAGAACAACCTATAATAATCAAAGAAAATAATACGAACCTTTTAATCATAATTAATAATTGTAAACTTCTAATGAATCATTATTTTTTGTGATAAAAACTTTATTTTTCAATACTTTTAAATCTCTAATTTGACCATTAACTTTCAGACCTTTTCCTTTTTGGTGAAATTTAAAAACACGGTTTCCTGTGTTTTCCAGGTAATTTCCGAAAGAGGCATCGTACCTACCAAACTCTGGTTTTACACCGTCTAGGTTTCCTCCTAAAAGAATGTCTTGGTCGCCATCATTATCAAAATCTGAGGCAATAATTGCATAAACTGGGGAAAGCTGCACTTCTAAAGGTAGTTTTTGCACTGTGAAATTAAATGCACCCTCATTAAAAAGGATTACGGAAGACAAGGTGTTGGCTTCTAAAATGCTACTTTCCTGCAATTGTTCTGGTGTGAAAATATCTTGAATGGTTGCTGTTTTAAAAGACTCGTAATCTGGAAATTTCTTACTTAAATATTTTAATTGATCTACTAAATTGTGGCGCAATGCATACGGATATTCTTTTTCATTTTTGTCTATAAATGATAAAATTGGATCTAGAAATCCGTTTTTATCAAAATCATTCACATATAATTTAATTGGATTTTTAGGAGTTGCTTTAAACCTGCTATTTAAACCATGATTTCCAAGAATTAAATCGAAGTCTCCGTCATTGTCTAAATCACTTTTTTCTATAGTATTCCACCATCCTTTTAGGTTTGAAAACATATTTTTTTCAGTTCTCTTAAACTTTCCTTGCTGATTTTCAAAAATCTCCACACCCATAAAATCGCCAATAACCACTAAATCTTCATAACCATTTTTAGTAATATCTATAAAAAGAGCGTCGGTAATCATTCCCAAGTTTTTAAATTCAGGCGCTAAATTAGCAGACTGTTCTGTAAAATTACCTGCACCATCATTAATTAATAAAAAGCCAGAACCTGGCATTCCATAAGAATTTGGTATGGTTCGTTCTCCCACAAAAAGATCTAAATCGTTGTCATTATCTATGTCTGCAACAACTACAGAACTACTGCTATGATATTGCGCGGTTGTTGGTAGTTTCTGTTTAGACAATGTAAAGTTTCCTGTACCATCATTTAAGTATAATTTATCTAAGTAATTGGCAGAATATTTAGAAGTTTCTACACCACCACTGCAAACGTATAAATCTAAATCTCCATCATTATCTGCATCAAAGAAAATACTTTCTGCATCTTCCGCAGCTTTTTGATTATTAAAAATAAGGGTCTTTTTTTTTGTGAAAGTATTATTTTTTTGGATAAATAATGACGCGGTATTATTTTTAGAACCTCCAATAAATAAGTCTTTTGCCCCATCATTATTTACATCTGCTACTGCCATTTTTGGACCTTCTGCACTTCTCATAAAAGGCAATAATCGATCTACATTAAAATCGATATAATTATTTTCTTTGTGAGTAAACTTAATTGTGTTATTGTTTTTAGAGAAGATTTCTGGAGTAACAATTGGTTCTTTTACTTTAACTTGTTGGGCATCTTTTTCATATAAAGTAAGTGTTTTATTTGCTGCTATATTTTGTAGTTTCGTTATTTTTCCTGAAGGCCAATTGATTGTCAAATTTAAGCTATCTAGTTCCTTAAAACCAAAATTAGGCCTATTATCCATAGAGGATTGAAAACCTCTAGCCGGCTGTTGTTCTAAAGAATAAGTAGCTGTTTTAGAGGTTAATGTTATTTTAGAACCAATAGCATTTGTATTTAAACCATCTCCTTTTAAAATTACTTTTAAATACTTAGTAGCTGTCTTATCTAGATTATTTTTATAAACAAATAAAGGCATGTTTACATTGTTTACAATTAAGTCTAAATCTCCATCGTTATCTAAATCTCCATATGCAGCTCCATTAGAAAAACCTGCTGTATTTAATCCGTTATTTTCTCTATTAAATGTTAAATTTCCTTTATTTATGTATGCGTGATTTTTTACTTTGTTTGAAGGAATGATATCAATTAGTTTTTTAAAATCTACTTTGTTATCTATTACTAGTGATTGCAGTACCTCTTCATTAGAAACATATCGTAAATAATCTTGATTGGTTAAATCTTTATAAATTCCGTTGGCTATAAATAAGTCTTTTAAGCCATCGTTATTCATGTCAAAAAGTAACGCTCCCCAGCTCCAATCGGAAGCTTCAACACCGCTAAACCGTCCTACTTCACTAAAGGATGTATCTTGGTTATTTATTTGTAACATGTTTCTTGTAAATTGATGGTAATAGTCGTTTTTTACATTGTATTGGTATTTGTTCCAGTCTTCAAAAGTAGTTACTGTCTTTAACCTTGCATACTCTTTAGGTAGCATTTCAGTTACAAATATATCGTTGTAACCATCGTTATTAATATCAGCAGCATCTGCCCCCATAGAAGCACCACTAATCGAATTTAAAGATGCCGTTAGTTGTTCCTTAAAGGTTCCGTTTTTTTGGTTGATGTATAAATAATCCCTTTCAAAAAAATCGTTAGAAATATACATATCTTCCCAACCATCGTTATTCACGTCACTTACGGTAATACCTAGACCAAAGCCAATAATACTTCCGTAAATACCTGCTTTTTCACTAACATCTACAAAATAGTTACCTTGATTTTGAAATAATTTATCACCACCTAAAATATCACGTTTTGGTCGTTCATTTTTTGTAAGATTAAAACTACCAATTGCTTGGTAAGAATTGTTTAATAAGTAAACATCTAAATCACCATCTTTATCATAATCAAAGAAAGAAGCATGTGTAGAATAACCAAGATCTGCCAAACCATATTCTACAGCTTTTTCTGTAAAGGTTCCATCAGTATTATTAATAAACAGTTCATTTTGTTTATTATCTCCTTCAACATCACCAGAATTACATACATATATATCTAAGAAGCCATCTGCATTAATGTCTACCATAGAAACACCTGTAGACCATGCTTTAGAACCGCCAACATTGGCAGTGATTGTAATATCTGTAAAAGTGAAATTACCTTTGTTTAGGTATAGTTTATTTTCATTAAGGTTAGATGTTAGATAGATATCTTGTAAACCATCGTTGTTTATATCACCAATAGCAACCCCGCCACCATTATAAAAATTTCGATATTTATATACATTAAAAACATCTGTAGATACCAAATCATTATTAAAGTTAATACCTGTTGTTTTTGCAGTTAATAACTCAAATTGAGGTTCTTTATTTACAGTTTCATTACATGAAACGAATAAACTAAGTAGTAAAAGTGAATATATTTTTTTCATATAATTAATCTACCAATAGTTTGTATTTGTAAGATAAATCTTCAATAAGCACAGAAACTTCTTTGTCTGTCGCTATCTTTAATTGTATTTGTCTATTACCATCTATTTTCACAAGAGTTCCTTTTTTTAGTTTTAAAAACGAATTTCCAGGATACCATTTTAGTAAGGTGTCTTTAACTGAGGGCAATAGCTTCTCTGCTGTTAACTCTTTATTCCATGGTGCCCAAGCAGTATAGGTAAACTTCATGTCTATTCCTCGAATAATATCTTTTTCACTGAATCGAGCATAGAACATTAATTTTATTTTTTTTATCTTATTTAAAGTATCCTTTAAACCTAAAATTGTTTTTACATAATTATTGTTTTCACCATGTGTTGCGATACCATTTTTGTTTAATTCCCAACAAATTTCATAGAATTCTTTTTTGGTGTTTCCAAAACTTAAATCAAATAGGATAGTATCGTTTTTTACTCCGCTGGCTAATTCTTTATTAACAAGCTTTGTGTATTCAGACTGACAAGACGTTAGTAGAACAATTGAAAAAATTAATATTATTGTTTTAAATTTATTGAATTTCATGAACTTGTAAATTATCATTATTTATACTAGTGAATAGATATTTTTTACCATCGATTTCACCAATGTTAAAATCTCTAATTTGACCTTTTATTTTTAAAGAAACTACTTTTTTATACTTGTTTTTATTGCCATACAGTAGCCAACCTTTGGAGGCATCTTGTCTTCCGAATTGAGGTTTAATTAAATATTGATTTCCGCCAAAGAAAATATCTAAAATTCCATCATTATTAATATCGGAGGTTTCAATAGCTTCTATATTTGAGTATTGAATTTCATTAGGCAATGCGCTTGCTGTAAATATGCTTTTATTATTTATAAACAGAGTTGTCTGAACTGTATTAATATCTAGTTTTATAGCATTTTGAAGCTGCTCCTTAGAAAAAATGCTACTCATGGTGGCGTTGGCATAATCTGTATAAAAAAGTAACTTTTGTTTTAAGCTTGCTATTTGTCCAACTAACTCATCTCTATCTAAAATAGGGTAATATTTATTGCCTTTTTTGTAGCAGATAATTTGTTCTAAACTACCATTATTATCGAAATCGGAAATAAACATGCTTATTTCATCTTTAAAAAAGGTGTTCTCTCCTTTATTTCCCGCAATAATATCTAGATCCCCATCTGCATCTATATCTACTATTTTAAAGGTTTTCCAAAAGCCAGAAGAATTATTTAAATTATATTCTTTCGTTGTATTAATTAATTGCCCGTTGGTATTGGTAAAAACAGACACTGGCATCCATTCGCCTGCCACAATTAATTCTTTAATACCATCATTATTTAAATCTTCCCAAGCAGCTTCTGTAATTAAACCAATGTTTTTTAATGCCTTTTGATTTGAAGTTATAAACTTATTTTCACCCTTGTTTTCTAATAAATAACCATCTGCAGGAATGCCGTACGTATCTACCTTAAAGCGTTCTCCTATAAAAAGATCATGATCACCGTCATTATCAAAGTCGTTAAATGTAACTGTTGCAGAGCTAATTGGATTTGTAAAAGGCAATGGTGTTTTAGAGAGGGTGAAATTTTCGTTTCCGTTATTAATATATAGTCTATCATTTAAAGAAAAATCATATTTAGAGAAAGATTTTCCGCCACTGCATACATATAAATCTAAATCGCCATCGCCATCACTATCAAAAAAAACAGCATCTGTATCTTCAGAAGCATAGTTAATATTAAAAGGTTTGATTATTTTCTTATATCGTTTGCCTTTTTGAGAAACATATAATACACCTGTTTGCCCTTTAGCTCCGCCAATATAAAAATCAGGATTTCCATCACTATTAATATCTGCACTTGTTATATTAGGCCCTTCATTATTATACATTTCAGGTAATAATTGCTCTCTATTGAAATCTACTGTTTTATTTTCTTTATGTTTATGTTGTAAAATATTAGTAACGAGTTTTAAAGAATTAAAGGATGTTTTTTGTTTTAATGGTATATTTTTCGAGTCTTTTTTAGGTTGTTTAAAAGTGTATTTTTTATTTGTTAGTAAATTTTTAATAGTGTTTTTAAAACCGTTTGGCCAAGTAATTTGCAAGCTGTCTATTTGTTTGCAGTTACCTAAACCAAAAACTAAAAGAGGAGAAACAGCACTTTGAAAACCTCTTGTAGGTAAATTTTCTTGAAGACTATATTCTGTTTTATTGTAAAATATTTTTGCTTTTGCACCAACAGCATGCGTGTTTTTTAAATCTCCTTTTAATTGAAGAGTAATGCTCGTAGAATTTAATGTGTCTAGGGTATTTTCATAAATAAATGCAGGCATATTTACATTATTCACCACTAAATCTAAATCGCCATCATTATCTAAATCGCCATATGCGGAACCATTACTAAAGCTAGGTTGTTGTAATCCCCAATTTTTAGTTTCTTCTGTAAAACTAAAATGGCCATTGTTTTTATAAATAACATTCGATACGGCTTTAGAAGGCATTTTATTAATGAGTTTCTTCATGACTTCTTCATCCGTCTGCATCATCTCTTTAATTTTTTCGGTATTTGCCATATAATTTAGATAATCTCTATCTAATAAGTCTTTGTAAATTCCGTTACTAATAAAAATATCTTTTAGTCCATCATTATCTGCATCAAATAGTAGTGTAGACCAGCTCCATTCCGAGGCGTGTACATTTGAAAATCTACTGACTTCTAAAAAGGTATTATTACCTATATTTTTATGAAGTGCATTCCTGGAAAATTGGTAATGATATTCACTTTTTACACCCATATCATATTTGTTCCAGTTTTCAAATATGGTTTTTGTACGCTGTCTTTCTATTGTTTTTGGCAACATTTCTGTAACCATAATATCTGTAAAACCATTGTTGTCTAAATCTGCTGCATCTGCACCCATAGACCCCATAGAAATAGATTCAAATTGATTTGTTAAGTCTTCTTTGAATTTTCCGTTTTTTTGATTCACGTATAAATAATCTCTTTCAAAGAAATCATTAGAAATAAAAATATCCGGCCAAGTATCATTATTATAATCACTTACTGTAATGCCAAGACCAAAACCTATAGCACTAGAATAAATACCGCTTTCAGCAGTAACATCTACAAAAACATTATTATCATTTCTTAATAGTTTATTTCCTTGTGGTGTTGCAGTATCTCTTTGATCTTTTATAAAATCATAATTTCCAACAGACCGTATAGAGTTGTTTAATAAGTAGCAATCTAAATCTCCATCTTTGTCATAATCAAAAAAGTTGGCCTGTACTCCAAGACCAGTAATGTCTAAACCATATTTTTTAGATTCTTCTGTAAAAGTTTCATCACCATTATTTATAAAAAGTTGGTTGTGTCTGTTTTTTTCTTTTGGTGGTCCTGCTTGACAAACATATATGTCTAAAAAGCCATCGTAATTTATGTCTACAAAAGTAACTCCTGAAGACCAACTATCTTTGCACTCTAAGTTTGCTTTTTCTGTAATATCTTCAAATTGAAAATTTCCTTTGTTAAGATATAATTGATTATTTACTAGATTTCCACTAAAATAAATATCTAATAAACCATCATTATTTATATCTCCTAAAGCCACACCACCTCCATTATAAAAATTTTTATAAGTGTAAGGGTTTAATCTTTCAGTTTCTTTTAATACATTAGAAAAGGTAATTCCGGTATTAGTCTTTAATTCAAACAAAGTACTTTCTTTTTCTTCATGCTTACAAGAAAAAAAAAGTATTAAAATTAAAATAAAAAGGACTTTTTTAAAATTCATAAAGTAGTTTAGAAACTTCCAATGCGAGCATATCGTTGGCTAACAGAGAAGTATTCAAATGTAAAATAATGCTTGTTTTTTGCGCTATTATTTTAGTTAAAAATTGGCTAAAACAACTATTTTAAGATAAAACGGGCTACCCTAAGGTAACCCGTTTTAAATAAAATATTAATTAATTCAAATAATTAATATCCTGGGTTTTGTGTTAAAGAACCATTACTTGCAGTAATTTGTTCTTGTGGAATAGGAAATACTGTTCTATAAGCATCGCTATTTGTTTTTTCCCACCATGAGCTACCCCATTGACCAAAACGAATTAAATCTTGTCTACGAGTTACTTCCATAAACATTTCTCTTCCTCTTTCTGCTAAGAAAGCATCTGCAGTTACAGTAGACATTGCAGATACACCTGCTCTAGCTCTAATTGTATTTACATCTGTTAGTGCTAAGCTCCAGTTACCTGCTGCTCTTGCATTTCCTTCTGCACGAATTAAATATAAATCTCCTAAACGAATAATTGGGTAATCATTATCCATATTATCAACTTGACCTTGTCTGAAACTAAATTTACCTAAACGTGCTCCAGCTTTTCTAGATGAGTTAGGATATAATTCATCAATTGCTGGTATGTAGTCTAATGCTAAATCTCCAGATGCTGCATAATCTAAGATTGCAGAACCTTCATAATCTAATTGAGGACCTACAATAAAATTTGCTTTTTTACGCAAATCTGCTGCGTCATAAGAATTATAAAATTCTTCTAAAGCTGCATACCCATTCCAAGGCTGATTTGCAATATTCCAAGTAAATTGACTAGAATAATGCAAAGACATTTGTGCAAAGTTCATATTAGGACCCGTCACATTATCATAAGCAATAGACCAGATCATTTCTGGATTATTTTGATTGTTAGGCGCAAATAATGCCGCATAGCCTTCTAAGTTATCTGGATCTGAAGCTACTGCTGGTCTTTTACCTGCATTAGGAACAGTTACACTTGAATCACTTAGCATATACCCACCATTGTCTATAACATATCCAGCCGCAATAGCTGCTTCTGCATATTTAGGAGTACCGGTATATACCTCTGCATTTAAATATAATTTAGATAATAAACCTAAAGCTGCATATTGATTAATTCTATAAGCATCCATTGTTGTTCCTAATGGGCTAGAAGATAAATCCATTGCCATAGATACATTAGATATTCCTAAAGAAGCTAATAATTCACTCTCTACAAACGCATATACTTGTGCTCTTGTAGATTGTGGTGCATCTGAACCAGGTGTTGTAACTAGTTTTACTCTACCATACATGTCTAATAAACGGTAGTAGAAAAATGCACGTAGCGCTCTTACCTGTGCCGTTTGGTTTGCATCTAAACTTCCTGCTAATGCATCATTACATGCACCAATAGCTGAATACTGTTGACCCCACGCACCATTTAACGGTCCGTTTGTAGATGTAAATTCATGCGTATGCATGTTAATCCATATACCACCGTCATACCAATCTCCACCTTTCTGTGTAATTGCCATTTCATCTGAAGAAACAGATTGTACAGACCAATAACCACCGTGATTTGCTGAACCAGCATCTCTTAAGGCATTATAAGCCGAACTTACTGCATCGGCAGGGCCTGAACCTCCACCGTCAAAGTTTCCAAAAGCTGGTTCTGTTCCGTTGAACGGAGCACCTACCTCACCAACTAAAATTTCATCTAAATCTGTACAAGCACTCATTGTAAGAAGTGCAAAACAAATTGTAAATAGTTTATATGTATATTTCATTTCTATTTATTTAAAAGTTAATGTTAATCCCAAATGTAATGGTAGTTGAAGAGAAATAGTTATATCTTCTGTCAATACCTGGTGTTAAAGGGTCTGCTCCACCAGCATAACCTCCGTTGTCTACAGCACCGTTATCTACTAAAGCTGGCTCTGGATCTGCGCCTGAATAATTTGTAATGGTGAATAAGTTCTGACCGCTTAAAGATAAACGAACTCCATCAAAATAATTATTATCATCAGCAATGTCAAAAGTATATCCAACTGATAAGTTGTCTAACTTTACAAAATCTGCTTTCTCTACATATAACGAGCTAAATTTAGCATTCGTAATTTGAGCATCTGCCAAAGGAGTGTTTATAAAATTATAAGACCCTTGACTACCAACTCTTGGTTCATAAAAGACTCTGAAGGAGTTTACCATACTATGCCCAAATGCACCTCTAAAGAACATGTTTGCATCCCAGTTTTTATAAGAAATTGAATTTGTCCATCCTAATTCAAAGTCTGGAATACCATTTCCTAATTTCTTTAAATCTCCATCAATTACACCATCACCATCTGTATCAATTGCATTATCATATAATTGATCTGTTTGCAAAGTACCATCTCCGTTTACGTCCACAAAGTTTTGACTTCCATCTGTAATTGTACCGTCCCAAACAGGTCCGTATATTCCACCAATTTCTTGACCTTCTGCAACTAATACCACTCTTGTATCATTTTGCCCAGGAGCACCTAAGTTACCTCTTAATCCCGGAGTATCAAAAGAATCTAAAGTTGATTTATAACTAGACAATATTAAACCTGTAGAATAGTTTAAATCAGCAGATTTAATTACATCATAATTTAAAGCCAATTCAAAACCTTTGGTAGATAAATCCCCTCCGTTTTCTACACGAGACCCTGTAGGATATACAGCAACATCAACTGTTCTTTGTAAAATAAAATCAGAAACTGTTCTTGTATATAAATCTAAAGTTGAAGAGAATCTCCCTTTGTTAAATTCGATACCTAAATTTGTTTCTGCTTTTTCTTCCCATTTTAAATCTGGGTTTGCATCTGTAATAGCTACTGTGCTTAGTTTATCTGCAGCTGGGTTAAACCTAGCATACTGCACACCATACTGCGAAGGTAATGAACCAGTAACACCGTATCCTAAACGCACTTTAAGTAATTCTACATCTTCAAACTGTAAATACTTGTTAGCATCAACACCTAATCCTACTGCTGGAAAAACACCCCATTTGTTGTTTTCTCCTAATTTAGTAGAACCTTCTCTACGAACAGAGGCATTAAAGAAAATAGCATCATCATACGTAAAGTTCAATCGACCAAACATTGCAATAATTCTTTGGTCTGGAGAACGGTCACTACTAATATTTATTTGACCAGCGTTTACAACGTCTTGAGACCATTCTAAAGCGTCTAAATATGCTAAGTTGTCATTAGGAAAATCTCCTGCTTCTAAAAAGTAGCTAGAGCTATTTTCTTGTTGCCAAGAATATCCTCCTGTGAACTTCATATTAATTTTACTTGTAAGATCTAAGTTATAATCTCCATAGATTTCAAATAATTTAAATTCATTATCTCCAGAAGTTTTACTAGCTAAACCTTTACGAGTTGGGCTAGAAGCATTTCCTCTAAATAAAGAAGTAGTTCTGTAGTATGCAGAATTTGTATATTTAGATGTTTGTTGAGAATATATCGCATTTAACTTAAAGTTATCCGATACGTCATATTTAAAGTTTGTACTATATGTGAATTCATTTCTAGATCCTTGGTTTGTGTTCTGATTTTGAAGAGAAACAGGATTAAAACTATCAAATAAACCTAGCGTTTCAAAATAACCCCCATATTGATCAGCGTTAAATTGGTATGGTGAATCAACTCCATAAATTGGTGCTGTTGGATTGTATAAAACAGCATATCTTAAAGCTTCATTAAATCCAAATTCTGAATCTCTTTTTGTAAAAGATGCATTAAAATCTATTTTTAATTTGTCATTTAAAATTCTTGTACTTGCCTGTAATCTTGTGTTAAACTGATTAAAACCAGAATTTTTCAAGATTCCTTCTGCATCTCTAAAGTTAGCAGAAACTCTGAAGTTCGTATTATCATAACCACCAGCAATTGCAACGTTGTGTACGTTTGTAACCGCTTTTCTTGTTACTTGCTCTAACCAATCTGTTCTACTCCCTAAATCTGTACCGCCAGCAGCAGCAAATTCATCACCAGACATTACATCTATTGTGTTTTGAATAGCAGCTTGTGCTACGGAACCACTGTACGAAACTTGAGTACTTCCAGATTTACCTCTTTTAGTAGTAACAATAATTACCCCACTAGAACCACGAGAACCATAAATTGCCGCAGCAGAACCATCTTTTAAGACTGTTAATGTTTGAATGTCACTTGGATCTACGTTGTTTAGTGACGCTCCAATAACACCATCTATTACTATTAAAGGCGAAGAGTTTGCTCCAACAGTAGAAATACCTCTTAATCTAATTACTGCATCTTGATTTGGGTTTCCACCTTTATTGTAGATACTTAATCCAGCAACCTTTCCTTGAAGTAATCCTGAAGGGCTATTAACCGTACCTTTGTTAAATTGTTCTTCACCTACTGTTGTTACAGCAGAAGTAACTTCCTTTTTAGTTGTATTACCATAACCTACAACTACTATCTCATCTAAAGAGGTAGCATCTTGTAATAATGATACATTAATTACAGCTTCAGAACCTACAGTTCTTTCTTCTGACTTATAGCCTAAATAATTAAAGACTAACACATCTCCAGAATTTGCATTAATGGAGTACTTTCCATTAAAATCAGTTTCTGTACCGGTAGTACTTCCCTTAACCTGGATGCTAACTCCTGGTAATGCGTCTGAACCGTCAGAAACAGTACCTGTTACCTTTTGAGCATACATTACACTTCCTACAAGGAAAGTGAATGAAAGTAACAAATTTTTTAAAATTCTACTTTTCATAATTGTTATTAATTAGTTTTTGTTAATTGAGTAATTAAGAAGCCTTTTTTTATTAATAATAAAATAAATTAACTCTTAATCTTAGACAATAATAATATTTTAATTCATTTTTAGTTGATTTTATGTTAAAAATAGTTAAAATTTCAACCGAAAACGGTTTCGTAAAATATCAATTATTTATAGAATAAGACTGTTTAAAACCTTAAATTGCATCATGTTTAGTAGTAAATTTCTTTTTATGTGTTAATATTTAACATAATTTATAAATAAATTAAAATCTATGCCTAAAGTAAGTTTGACTAAAATTTCTGAAATTTTAGGGATGTCGAAATCTACCGTTTCGAAAGCCTTAAATAACTATGCAGATGTTAGTCCTATTACCAGAAAAAAGGTACAAGATTTAGCGAATGAGTTAAATTATAAACCTAATATTTTTGCTCAAAATTTAAGAAGTCAAGAATCTAATATAATAGGACTTATAGTTCCTGAAATAGTACATTATTTTTTTTCCACGATTATTAGCGGTGTGTTAAAAGCAGCAGAAAATTTCGGTTATTCTGTAATTGTTGTGCAATCTAATGATGATTATAAAGGTGAGGTAAAACAACTGAAATTGTTATTAGATAAAAATGTAGATGGTATTCTATTATCACTTGCAGACAATACAATTCATTTCAGTCATATTAAAGATCTTGTTAAGGAAAGTATGCCATTTGTATTGTATGATAAAATCTCTAAACTTATAGACTGTAATAAAGTGGTGATAGATGATGTGAAGGCGGCTCAAATGGCTACCCAACATTTAATAGATATTGGCTGTAAAAAAATAGCTATTATTAGAAACCACTTAAAGTCTCAAACAACAATAGATAGGCACAAGGGCTACAAAAAAGCACTTTTAGAGAATGGGTTGGTCTATAACAAATCGATAGATTTTGAAGGGCCGGACTTTTCTTTTAAGACAGGCAAAATAGCTGGTATTAAAATTTGCGAGAGTCATAAAGAGGTAGACGGTGTTTTTGCTGTTACAGATTTAATGGCTATAGGAGTATTGGAGGCTTTAAAAGAACATAATGTAGCCGTTCCGGAACAAGTCTCTGTAATCGGTTTTAGTAACTGGTTCATGTCTCAAATTACTACACCCCATTTATCTACAGTAGATCAGCCAGGACTTGAAATTGGGCAAACAGCTTTTAAGTTATTGTATCAAGAAATTCAAAATAAAAAAAATAATATTAAAGAGCCTTCTAAGACGGTTGTAATTCCAACAACAGTTATCTCTAGAGAATCTACGAAATAGCTCTTATTTTCTTTTTATTATATGGACATCTTTATTAAAGTTCTCTTACCCAAATATTCCGATAACTTACACCACTATTATCTCCGTGATCTTGCAATTTTATAGGCGCTTTTCCGTGCGTGTTATTTTTAGGCCAACCGATATATTCTGTAGTTCCTTTTATAGTCACATGATCTTGAATTAAAACACCATTGTGTAATAGGGTAATAGTGGCTTGTTTTGAAACATTTCCTTTCATATCAAAATTTGGTGTATGATAAATAATATCGTAAGAATTCCAATTTCCAGTTTTTGAAGATGCTTTTGCTAAAGGAATAGCTTGCTTATAAATAGATCCTACTTGTCCGTTTACATAAGTATCATTGTTATTGTTATCTAAAATCTGTACTTCGTATCTATTCTGTAAGAAAACACCGCTATTGCTTCTATTTTGTCCATTTGCTCTTATTTCTTTAGACGAACGCCATTCAATATGAAGCTGCACAGAGCCAAAATTCTTTTTGGTTTGTATATCGCCGGTTTTATTTTTAACAGTCATACTTTTATCGCTGTTTAAAATCCAATTTACAACGGTAGAATCTATGGATGAAGTCCATTCATTAAAATTAGTACCATCAAAAAGTACAATGGCATCCGAAGGAATTTTGTTTGCACCGTCCACTGAGACAATGGGTGGTTTTGGTTCCCAAATTTCTGTTGCGGCTGGATTTGTAGGTTCTTCTAGTAGCTCTTCAACAATTGCTATTTTATTTTGTTTTGTATTTTTTTGACAAGCAAATAAACATGTGCATAGGCAAAAAATGAGCATTGTATTTTTCATGTTTTTATTTTTAAGTTGTTATGATCACAAATATTCGTAATTTAATCTAGATTCCTAAAATTCTTCT
>Ga0209197_1000112_pt1 | contig 57865 bp, 58 predicted proteins | sample COGITO_mtgs_1105_4_FD_184802 | JGI IMG/M metagenome (GOLD analysis project Ga0209197, IMG submission 184802) | Pelagic marine microbial communities from North Sea - COGITO_mtgs_110512 (SPAdes) (version 2) | ecosystem: Environmental > Aquatic > Marine > Epipelagic ... | reverse complement strand
ACCCCCCCCCCCCATAGTTTTTTCTACCCCCTACCTCAATCAATTTGACCATGCCAAAATCTTGCTTGTCTTCTTCTAAATCTTATGGATCGTCGCGAAGCGCCAAAATCACCAAAACAAAAAAGAAAGTTCACTTTGGTATTGAAGTTTTAATGCAGAGTAGTTCAATTAGCTCCGTTCAAAAACGACGCTTTACACCCTCCAGAGGATTATGGCGCAAAACCGGAGCTCCGATTAGATATACCATAGAAACAAAAAAATAATAATCTATTTCATTATTTGAGTAATTCTTTCTGTAACTAAACCTCTAATACATCTTTGAATATCGTTTCCAACTTCAAATACAATACATTTCTTTTGAGCTCTGGTAATTGCTGTGTACAATCGTTTTTGGTTATCGCCAAATGTGAATTTACATTTATGAATCACATATTCATATTCAGAACCTTGTGATTTATGTACTGTAAGTGCATAGGCTGGTCGTAATGTCTTTTCTTCTTCAATGTCAAATTCTACTAGATTCGTTGGAAATTGTACTGTTACTTTTGTATCTTTTGCATATATTACAGTGCCAATCTCACCATTTGCACATTCTAAAAAAATATTTTTATTGGCATCTTCGGCATATTTATTGACAATATTAATAACGCGATCATTTACACCAAATCTCCATTGGTCATAACGCCAGACACCGTTTGCGTAATCCATGACAGTCGGGTCTGATTTACTGGTAGGTTTGGGATTATGAATAGATCGCAATTGTTTGTTTAACTGAGATATTTCAGCATTTGTATTGCAAATAACCATCGGCAATGTACCATTAGTTTGGTAAATAGATTTGGCCATACTAATAATAGATGTATCATTAGTATAAGGAATAATTTCAAAAGATTTGGGACAAGTATCTAATTGGCAGTCCCTGTCCCTGATTTTCTGACCGTTTGAAGCAATGAATGAGTCGTTTCTATATATCCTAATTAATTCTGTCTGTGGAATTTCTGAATTGCATATATCTGAAAAGAAATTTCCAGCACTGATTGATGCGAGTTGACCAAAATCTCCAACAAATATAATTTTATTGAAGCTTTGTTTTTTTAATAATTTGGCTAAGATTTCTGGTTCTAACATTGAAGTTTCGTCAATTAATAAGGTATGTGATTCTACCGGTTCTACTTTGTAGGCGAGACGATGAATAGTTGATGCTATTTGTCCTGTTAATTCAGTCATTCTTTGCGCCGCTTTTCCAGTTGGAGCCGCTAGAAGAATTCCGGGTAAACTATCAACAATGTATTTACAGACGGATGTTTTACCGGTACCAGCACCACCACTGAGAATAAACAACGGTTGTGTACAGGCCAGAAAGACTGCTTCTCTCTGTGACGTATCGAGTTGTGCATTAGCCAATGGGGCATTGTAAAGAGGTTGTTCATAGTTAACCATCATATTTCGAAATGTTTCTGTCAAAAAGCCTTCGATCTGTGCATATTTATCCAATGCAATATATTCGCCATGAATAGTAATGGGCCAATCACTTTGTATTTCGGAATGTGGAAAAAGTTGAAGTGGCATCCAATAAGAGCCGGATGTAGCCATGTATTTGCGAACGGAATCAATAGCTTTGCAGCGTATAGAACGGGGATCTGTCAATGATAATTTCAAATCTTTACAGATTAACTCTACCATTTTCTGTCGACTTTTGGGTTTTGTTGCAGTTAGAAATTCACTTCTATGACGATTTTCAAACCCAAAACAATCAAATTCGTTATCATATATCAATCGCCATGGATCATTTAATAAAAAGGTAATTAGGTCACTTTGCCAATTTAAGAGAGGTTCGAGTTGACTTCGATTAAGATATGCAAGTAAACTTGGGAATACTTTGGATATTGTCTGTCCGATTTCTAATTGTGAAGCAACGCTCTCAAAAGCTGTCCAAATTTTAGATAGTTTTTTACTGCCAATTTTCGGTAATTGACTTACTTCAGTACTTCTATTTTGAAGTGCTGCTATTAATTTAGCGACTGGTTTCATTGAAAAGAGTGTAGTTCGATCTTTATATGTTAAACCTTGATTCGAAAGGGCATTTTTAAGTGTATGAGATTGTCGGGATTGTGGACAACCATTAAATGAATTGCGCTTCGCGACGCCATCTCTACCTCTTTTGCTACTTATTTTACCTTTGTAAAATTGTCCCGGAACCATTGCTTCAACTTCACAGCCATATTTACCACCGTACGTATGACACTTACCGTTGGAATCTTTTAACAAACATAAAACCCAATCATTACGATTCAAGATTTTCTTCACCAATTCAAAAACGGGCATATTTTGTTATTCAATGAATAATATTGAAAAAATACAGAATATTCCTAACATAAGTCCCAAACTAGATTATAAGAACCGTTTGACGGGGTCTTGAAGCTGTCTGCCATAAATTACAAAGTAAACAACACCATAGCAATCCCAGTATATTACCCCTCGGATGCGCCTCGGATGGATCAAATTCATTCGAGGGAATAAATTCACTTTTCTCTTGGATATCGGCTTTATCTTCACCGGGTTCAAAATTCAATTGCATTTATCCAAATTGATTGAAGTATTATATAGTAGCGAAATTTAGAATATATGTTACACATATTAGAATATGGACTGGTACTCAATTAATTAAGCAATGTCGCGTCTGCATTGTGTTTTTCAACAATGTCACTGTAATAAGTATAAGAAGAATCGTTCATTGAAATGTGGAAAATGTAATCATGGTGCATCGTGGCATATGATTGATCAGAGTCAGTTTAAGTCAACACGCTTAGCTGCTTTAACACCCATATATATATATAAATCTCGATTACCAATGGTACCACCCTTACCACTATCCGATTTTTGTGTTGCTGTTCTAGCATTACCAGTCTAACCCTTCTTAGCAAGGTCTTTGGTTTTTCTCTACTGCAGTATACAACACCCATCAATAGTCTTTGTTCTATTCTCTATGATTTCGGAGTGTGAGATTATATTGTGTAGTATTGTTTCTCTATTATTTCTAATGGTAATACTACTTTCGATAAATATTATTTCTGGAAATCTCTGTTCAATTTGTATCCGGAAAGGATCGGCACTAGCCAGGTCAATTTTATTACAGATACAAAAAAAAATCTTTTCTTCTGTCTTTAATTGTTGATGCCACTCACAAATATTTTCGAATGAGTTTGGATTATCAGCTGCAAAGACATAGACAATAGTATTACATTGTTTTTCAAACACATGAATCAAAGTTCGAAAATTAGGAAGGCCAGAGGAGTCCCAAATATTTAAATTGAGATTATGATGATGATAATTAATAAGTTCAATACCGATTGTTGGTAGAGGTTGCGATTGTTGTGATTGTGAAAGGCTAGTTTTACCTGTCCCACTATCTCCAATCAAAATACATTGAATATTCATATATTCAAAAACAAGTGTCTTTATTTAAATACTGTTATTATTGATACTAATTTTAGCGAAATCATTGCCGCCAGATTTTCTTCAATTCGCTTAAATTCGTTTTTTTTGGTGTATAAGTATAACAATGACTTACAAAAAAGAATGTCGGGAACACAAGGAACAATCATATATGATCGTAAATTAAATCCCTCAACAATGGCACAGCGTAAATTAGGAACATGGGAGGGGAGATATGGAAAAGAGTCACCTCCCATTGACATTTTAAACGGCGGATGGGACAAGTCAACTGTGCACACGTTAGTGGAGATAATTGAAGGACAAACGCATACAATTACGAGTGTACTTCTTAATCAGAAAGAGCCTGTAGAGATACTTCAGGTAATAAACCTGGTAGGCGGATTAAGTAGAGCATTGAGAATTGTTGTCCAAGAAAACTCCAAACAAGCGCAGGAAATTGATGCAATTAAAAGAACACTAGGTGTAGGACAAAACCACCAAGGAGGCGAGAGTGCTATCAAATTCTAACAAAAATAATGGCCTTGACGCGCCGTTTTCTGAACGGCGCTCCAGTTCAACAAACGCAGACACTTAACACTAATCTACTAAATATTAACAAATATCCATATATAAACACATATTACTTTATTATTTATGAGAAAACGTTCATTATCAACTGATGGTCGCTTAAATTTAAGCGATTCGTCCGAGATTTGTAATTCGCTTAAATTTTAGCGAAATGCCGCCAGATTTTTTTCAATTCGCTTAAATTTTAGCGAATTGAAAAAAACTAACACTGCCAATCTCCAATACCATTAAAACCATGATTTATCAAACCATGATCTTTCAGAGCAACATGTTTGTGGATATATTCTATCATCGAATTCAATTCTGGATTGATCGAATGGATTAATATGCCAGCTTCTCTCAACAACACATATCCTTTATCGCAGTATGCTAGCGTCGAATGTTCTGGTATTGTTGGTTTATCCACATTATTTAATATTATGAGACCCTGTTCGAGTAACTGTTTTATCTGTTTATCTTGACTCATTGTTTGTATTGTTATTTTTGGAACAAACCTATTTTAATTTGATAAATTCTTACCATATTCTAAAAAACTTAGTACAAAGTAGGCAATGTTGAATATATTATGGACTTGCATAGGTTCCGATGTTTGCTTCTTAGTCTAATTACTTTTGTTTCGTTAGTATCAACTCTAATATTAATATATGATACTGAAAAGTTTCCTTTCTATTGGGAAGAAAAGACGTGTGTCATAGAGGCCGACTGCCCATCCTCTGCCACCTGTATAGAACATCTCTGTCATTCGTTTGTACCTTACCACTCTACCAATCAAACTTCATGTCATAAATCCTGTTGGGAGACCTTGGAAATCTATGAAAGAAAATACTATTTACAACGGATCGGTCATCGAATCTTTTTAGAAGGGTTTACAAAACAACAGTGCTCTATCGCCTACAAACAAATCGGATCCATATCCACAATAGAAACCGATTTGCAGGCTGATTTAACCACAATTAGGAGGAGAGAAGAACTCAAAAATCAATGGTTCTATGTCTATTGTGACCCAAAGCACATTGTTAACGATTTTAACAACATTAGCCAATGAACTGTTTCTTTTTATTATTAGTATTTAATAAGAGTATAAATAAATAAATGTTTCGTTCAGATGATGGTAGAACTGCAGTAAATACACTAGAATATTTATTGAAATATAATATTAGTGAGAATAGTCTACATCAATCGGCCGCTATGCTAGCACAAATACAAAAGGTTAGTGTCACAGAATTCTGTAATAAATCTGGTTATTTTGTTTTTGAGGTTTTACAGCATTTACTGTTCTTACGTGGTATGCAATGTAAAATTATCAAACATTCCAATGTTTGGACGATGGATCATCAGTGTCTAGTTGATAATCCAGCGGTAGTCGGTATTATTAATACAGTCACTCTAAACCCATTTGTATTGACAGATAAGGGCTGGAAATCGTTAGATTCAACCGAAACAGTCGACGATATGTTAAATGCAGTTGTCGTTTTAAAGATGTGGCAACCATTACAACAGTTTTATATTGATAATTCTTCTTTCTATATTACAACAGATCTTGATCAATTAAGACACGAGCATTACCCGAGTTCCTCTTGGAAAACAACCTCTGTTTCCTATGAAAACTTAAAGGATGTTGTAAAGAAGGAAATAAAAAAACAGAGGAAATCACAGATAATGATGTCGAATAATAAGGAAATCGTAGTTCTTTCGCCACATCGTAAAGGGTGGGAATCTAAAACCATCTTAAATTATGAATGTATAAATATTGAAAAGATGCATCAAAAAATAGCCGAAGCTTTGGCTGATATTGTTGTTGCACATATTCATCAAACAGGTAACGGTTGGAATATATTAACCCATGCTTTGTTTTCTTGCTTCAATAACTTAAACGGACAATTACCACTCAAGTTTTTTGATAAAATTTCCAACTTGACAGAAGAAGAACTACTCAAACTAAGAGATTACCAAAATGGATTAGATAATATATAACTTTCTAAAAACACATATTTAATAGCTCATACTTTTATATATAAATGGGAAATTATCTCAGTTCTTCTACGACTTATTTCATATATAACCGTGATTCTAAAGATTTGTGGGTAGACAAACCACTCATTACCAATACCACAGAAGATTTAGACTGGCATTGTGGCCGATTTAAACATGCTTTTTTTGAATTATCTCTAGGTACCTTTGATTTCAAAAAAATATATTTATATCAAAATAGAGTAAGACTTTCGCGTGCCGAACTCTCAGTCGATGGTCAAACAATGTCAGTCATCCATAGTACTAGCGCTGCTTCCGATGCGTGGGAAAATTGTAAACGATCTAGATTAGGACTAAAATTTGATAAACTTTTTAAAATCTCAAAGAAAACAAAATTTCAGATAGTGTATACAAAATTAAAATATAGCGAGAAATTGACTGGTAATGTAGAATTTGATGTTGCCATATCAGAATAAAAATATAATATACTTTGGAGTTTTGTCAAAACACCCGTATTTGCCCATATGTAGAGAATATATTTACGAAAACATCGAATTTTTGGTTTGGTGTTTTCGTAAATATATTCTCTACATATGAGGAAATGAAAGGCCTTGACGCGGAGCGCCGTTCAAGTATTGAAGGAAACAATAAAAACAAAAAAAAATATAAATCAAAAAAATGAAACTGTTATTCTTCTTATTATAGTCCGACTATAAACGTTGGATTCTCATTTCTGTATATGTTACACATATTCTGACTTATTCGGATATCTGTAAAGAATGTATAGGTTTTTTGTATATATGACTACAAAAATAATCAAAGTAAAAATGTCAAACAAACGAAATGCTGAAGAAATGGGGGCATATGACGAAGACACGCGCGAAATAAAAAAACAATGCATTGGAATAAAAGATTTGGTTTTTTTATTCTTTACTGCGGCATCGTGTGGCCTTTGCCAGGGGTGTGACCTTTGCCATCCAGAAGAATGTGAACCAAAAGACGCCAATGCAATTGAAAAGGATGGCACAATCTACAAACAAATTGGACATGGATTCGATCTAACCTTTGCCAGTTTAACCTGCCTGTTTATTCGGATGCGTGCAAATTTTAAAAGTCATTCGACTCCAACAGCGAAAAAACCTGACCACAACGGTCGGTTGAAAGTTTCAATTACAGATGATTATGGAAAACCAATGGGTTCACAAGCCTTGAAATTTGCCAGTCTGGCGTGGGGTCAGGTCAGCCAACTGGCCAAGGTCGGCACTGCAGGTATGCCCCTCCGAGATTTTGGCAGTGCCTATCAAGTAGACCATATTGACGGAAACCCATCAAACAATAATGTTTCAAACGGAATGATTATGACAAAAGCCGAACACGGTGCAAAAACGAAACCGTCGGCCGAAACCATAGCCAAGCTGGCCATGAGTCGTTCAGCCCCCTGCACCATGACTGTTTTTGTTTCCAAAGGCAATCCCCTTCACGATTCTGAAAGAAATCCAATCGTCGAAAATGAACCCCATCGCAAAAAACTCATGATCGAATACAAGCTTACATCTGATGACATTGCAAAATCTATTAGAGAAAATGATTTCCCCACCAGAAATAGCTTGGTCAAGATCAAATACAACGGTCAGGATTGCTTGGCGCAATTCTCCTGGTACGACGTGCCCGATCTTGTCGATGATGATGGGAGAAAAGAAATTTGGAAACCCTTTACGAAAGACGACCATAAATTTTTGGGCGTTAAAATGTCTGAAATATTTGAATACTTCGTCAGCGACATGTCAAGATTCAAATGTGTGGTGAAATCCACCCAAAATGCAAGGATTACCGATTACCGAGGCCAGGAACGCCCTCGGATTTGGTTGATAGGGACGCATCTTTTGTTTCATCGTATCGTTGCAGTGGTTTTCCACAGAAAACAAATGAATGAGTACATTGCCGAACAGAAAGCCAAGACAGGTATAGTTTGGACATTTGTTAAGGGAGATTATCAACTGCAGGTAGACCACATTGATTTTAACCCAAAAAATCACTGTGCCAATAATTTGCAATTCCTGACACCTCAAGAGAACCAAGCAAGATCAAACAGTCGTCCTTGCATTATTTGGGTAATCGGCAAGAAAGATGCCCAAACGGAATACCCATCGCTTGTAGCTGCAGCCGATGTGATGGGATATTCTCCGACGACAGTGTACACAATTCTTAAAAACAATAAACATCCAAAGTGGCGCGGTGAATATTTGTAGAAAATGTATATCAGATATTTACAGTATAAACCCTACAATTCAAAATAAACAAATGAAACTGTTATTATTATTATTTTTATGTTTTACATCTGTATCTGCTCACATGCCTATTTTTGGTGATAATTTACACATCGAAGATACGCAAAACAAAAGCTGGGGAGTTTACATAATTGTAGAAGACAGCTATTCAATTACAATGAACGTGCCCGCTAAAAAAAACATCTCTGTTTCTATAAGCGTTCCAGACACTTACGAAAAACAGCCGAATTTAACTGTAACTCTGTTTGGGCACAGCGCATCTGACATTGTCTGCGACCCACTCTTTAACGGTTGGGCGACTGAGCCCGAATGGAACAATGGCAGGCGGCTTGATGGTGGGTTAGATAGTACAAAACAGCTGGTAGTCCATAAAACAACTGAAAATGTGTTTGAACCTTTTGGCGTAGCAGGTTATCGTCCGATTGTGGCTTGCCAGGGTACCACGGAAATTGGCGATGATTTGTTTAGACTCACTATTGTAAATAACGACGAGGAAGCACTTCCATTAAGTATAGGCTTAGGGATGTCAGAGTCGTTTGGTTTTGTCGATTTACTTTTTATGTCATTTACTCTTATGCAATCGTGGCTTTGGGCTGGTAAATGGTGGTCTTTTATTGTCCCAATTGCTGCTGTTCTATGGTATATATTGGTTTTGATAAATACTTTCGAAGTGACTTACGAAATGAGTGGCGTTAAGCCAGCATATATCGGAACACTTGGAAAATTTGGTCATCTTACCGGGTTGTTTATGCTCGCAAACGCTCTCCAATTTACTATTCACCTTATTTACACAGCTTCTATGGATGTACCAATGTCTAATGTATGGTTTCCACTTATTGTACACGTTCTACTACCTATTTTAGCTTATTATGGATTTTCTCTTTTCATGAACATAGACTTACATTCAAAATATGGCACAATCAAACATTGGGGGTTTGGAATTTTATTCTTAGTTTACACCTTCGGATTATTGTGGCAGTCGTATTGCCTGTCTTTAATTGGTTTCCTGTTCTTTTTTGTGTTAAAAATCAACTACACCAGTGACTATATACAAATACCAATATAGCCGAGTTATTTAAGTTTGATACGGTCAATGCCGCTCGTGCCAGGCAAATAGTAAATATTTTTTTTTGAAATATGTTAATAATATTTTTTTGTTTTCTAATAAATGTACTATTGAAGTATTCAAACACACAATGTTATTAACACCATCATCAGTTACACCATCACCATCATCAGTTACACCATCGTCATGCTTATTCTGTCCTATTACGTACGATATGTTTGTGGATCCAATCAAAGCACCGGATGGCCACACCTATGAAAGGTCAGCACTTACACAAGCATTAGCTGTGAACGGCTTGTCACCTATTACACGTCAAGCAATGACTATTAATGAGTGCATGCCAGATTATACGATGTTATCATTAATTGATGAATACAATCAAAGTCAAGAAACAAAAGTAGAGAATATTAAGGAAGAAATTGAAGTGATTGAAGCCGAAGTAAAATCAATGACTGGCTTTTCATTGGTTACATTGAATACCTTAGATGGTGAAAACAGTGGAAAAGAACTAGTTTTCGTTGTTGATATTTCAGGAAGTATGCAAACTGAAATGAATAACGGCAATGAAAGTGATGGCTTTAGTTTGTTAGACATTGTTAAACATGGAATTATTACTTGTTTAGAAGGATTAAGAAGTGTTGATTCTGTTTCTATTATTGCTTATTCTTCTTCAGCTAGAATGACGCTACCAATGACTCGTATGTCATTAGCTGGCAAAAAAAGAGCAAAAACTGCTTTAAACTCTTTACAAACGGAAGGTTCAACTAATATCTGGGGTGGTTTAAAATTGGCATTGGATCAATTAAACGATGGTGGAACTATTCTGTTATTAACAGATGGTTGTCCTAATATTCGTCCACCACGTGGAGAGTTGGCAATGTTACGTCAGGAATTAGACAAAAATGAAGATGTAGTCCTTAATACCTATGGGTTTGGTTACAATCTTGATTCGCCACTTTTGATGGAGTTATCCAATGAAACATTTGGATCTTATTCATTTATTCCTACTGTTGGTGAAGTTGGAACTATATTTGTCAATGCAATGGCGAATTTAAGAACATCTTTAAATCAAAAAACAAAAATTGCAATTGAAACAACAGGTATTATTTCAATGCCTAACCTTCAAAAGACGTCATGGGGATATTTTTTGAACATTGGCCAATTGACCAAAGGTCAAACGCGTACAGTTGAAATCAGATGCACTGAAACAATGTCAATTGATATACTTGATGTACAAATTGAACATACACAGGGCAGCTTTGAACCGGTTCAAAGTCAAGCAGTCTCCGCAGGGATCTTACATTGTTACGAGTTAGCCAAGACAAATTCCACAGAAGCGACAGAAGCTCTTGACAATTTGATTAGTTCTAGAGACTGGGAACCAGCTATTTTAAAAGACTTGAACGGTCAAGTTCGTGAAGCTATTACAACTAAAGAATACAAACGCTGGGGAAAACATTATCTCCCATCCTTGTCTGGTGCTTATTTCTATCAAACCTGCAATAACTTTTTAGATCAAGGGATCCAACAATTTGGTGGTGAAACATTTCAAAAAGTTCGGTTAGAATTAGATGCCTTATTTAATTTACTTGAACCACCTAAAGCAACACACCGCGAAAGAATTGTACAAAATTGTATTAGAAATGGTCGAGCAATTACTGCACCATTAAGAAATATGAGCACATATAACGACAGCTACGGCGGTTGTTTTGCAGGACATTGCCGGGTGTTACTGGCTGATGGTACTTATAAACGTTGTGACCAAATTAAAAAAGGGGATAGTGTAACAACTTCGTTCAATGGACATTGTACTGTAGCATGTGTGGTTGAAACTGTCATTGATACTCATATTGATCTGGTCAAATATGGTACATTGTTGTCAACTAAATGGCACCCGATCAAACTCGATGGGAAGTGGACATTTCCTATCAAAATTGAAAATACAGAAAAGGTCAAATATAAAGAAAATGTCTACAGTTTTTTAATCAATGACATTAATAACAAGATTGGACAAGATATGATCATTGAAAATCAAATTGTTATTACGCACGCACATAATATTCTCGAGGATGATGTGGCCAGTCATCCTTTTTATGGAACAGGTGAAATCATCAAAGCTTTAAAATTAGCACCGGAGGATGCTTTTAACCAAGGCAAAGTTTTAGTCTCCGGTGTACAACGCGATGCTGTTACAAAATTAGTCTGTGGTTTCTACCACTAAATAAAAATAATTAGTCTGTGGTTTCTACCACTAAATAAAAATAATAAATAAAAATAATAAAAATAATAATAATAATGTTATCTGTAAAGACCACAAAGACTACAATCGTAATGGGATCTGCCACCGCGGGCACTAAGGTCTTTCACCCACTTATGTTCACAGTTGGCCTGTTTGTTCTTCTGTTTCTGCTTCAAAACCTTTTCTAACTTTCTTAGTTCGTTTCTGTATAATGAGCGTAATTGATGTAATTTGCTAGATGTCATTTCTGAATTCCAAGTTTGTTCCATTTTTTTTTTTAGAAATACAATTCCTTTATAGGTTTATTTAGAATAATTTTATAATATGTCAAACATATAATATTCAAAAAGGATCTCAAAAACGAATATAAAAGGAATGCTTATTGAAATAATAATTAATGGGAAATTCACTTGTTTCAGGTACGGCATACTATATTTATAGAAGACAGCTGTCGAATGATGCGTGGGTTCAAGATCCTGTTGTAATTTTGGGAGATATTGATGAGAGTGAAGCACTTTCCTATTTAAAGCATGAGATTTATTGCTTTGGTCTGGGAAATACTAAATATTTGGATACTAAAGCAATTTATTTATATTGTGGTTCGCAGCGGATTGCTAAAGCAATCCTACAAAAATCGAATAACCAGTTAGAAATTTGGTCAAGTGCAATTCGTCAATATTTGCAATGTGATGAGAAATCTCAGCAGCAGGGTCGTCCAATTAAATATGAGCGTTTATTTTTTAATAAACATGTGTCCGCCCACGTATGGTTAGATCAACAGACCATTGCGTATGCAAAAGCTAAATAAAAAACACGGTATAAATATTCATATGTTTTCTGCATCAAATATGAGTAATAGATATGAAAAGATTACTGAAAAGATTACTCCATATTTGACCTTATGGCATATGTGGATACTGGGCCTTTTTACACTGATTCTTTTTAATTTGGTGGCAGTTTTCGTTGTTAGTGAATGTACTTGTGGTAAACCCTTTATCCCCATCTTATTGTCACGAGCATTAACAACAGATCCTTGGCGGGGTATGACTCTTGCCTATAGCCTACTAGCAATAGCAGGTTCATTTACATTTAATAGCAGTATTTTAACCACTGCTTTTTTTGGGTTTTTCTCGGCCTTTCTAGTCTCTATGTTTGAAACAAGTGCCCATGATTTTCTTATATTTACTTCTGCATCATTAGTGATGTATGAATGTAGGCCGAGATCATGGCATCAAAAATATTGGGTTTTGCATTGGCTCTCTGTAGTTGTAGTTGGGAATATATGGACTGTATGGATGGTATACGGCTTCTTCAACTATACTGATCCAGAATGGAACTGTTCGTGGTTTTATATCCTGGAATATATAACTTTCTGGTTAATGAATGGGCTTGTATTATGGATAATTCCGGTTGGTACATTTGCTGCAGATGCTATTTGTGATAAAGAACAAATAACACAGGAAAAATTGATTTCTTGGATCGATCAACAAATAAATAAAAAGATAGAGAGACCCATTATAGCGAAAATCGATATAACAGATAGTCCAGATATAATGGAAAAACAAACTTTAATCAATTTTTAAAGGTCTAATTTCTTTTACTAATTTCGAAGTGAAATGGTATCTCATTTTCTGTAAAAACTTTGCTTTTATAAACATTTGTAAAATGGGGTAGACTTGTTAAAGTTTTGGATCCATCTATGTGAATATGGAGGTATGTCAGTATTGTTCTATTAATAAATGAGCTACGTAGAGATTTATCGAGTATTTTGCCATTGCCGATAATGAAAGTATTTCTATTACCCGCCACATCAATAGCTTCGGACATGCAACTAACCCAAATAACATCCAATTTGTCCTGTGGTAGTTGTCTACTGCTTAATATAATATTTAGACAATTAGGTAGTGGTTCGCTCGCGAAGCTCGATTCAAACATTTGTCGATCCATAATCACAGCTCCATTTGCCGTGTGCATTTGAAACCATTTCAAATTAAAAGGCAATTTTTCAGAGAACTGTTGGTTAAAATCAATAGTCCTATTTGATGCAAGAGCAGCAATAAGAGTGACCATTTCTGACCCCTAAACTATAAATATTAAATAAATATAATATATGTGTAGAATCGTAATCACTGACAACTATTGATCTCAATATTCATTTGAGATTTTTCGTAAGAACCACCCGGTATACCATCATAGACATAGGAATAACAAAGTTCATATTTCGAGGCAAAGTTAGGGTCAATCGAAATCCACGTTCGGTAATTTTGATTCCAAACTCGTCGTTTCTCTTGGTTAATGATTTTTTTTTGTTGGTAACGGTTCATTTGCTCTATTTTGGAGTGGGTCTTTATACTTTATTTGCTTCGTAGGCAAATATGTTAATTTCTGGAAGAAAATCCACCGTTACTACTTCTAATTGGCGATGAAACATTGCTACGTCGGTATCCTCGTCGATGAATAAGAGGACTATGTGAGTTGATTGGAGGTGGGGGTGGTGGTCGGTTGTCTGACATTTCCTCTCTAGTTGGGTCGGTTGGATCTACCCATCCATTGTTTTCAAAGTTTCGCCGCCAAATGAATGCATCTCGAGTCAGATATATAGTACATTCCACGCGTGTAACTATTAATCGATAGATATTATGTTTAGAAAAAAGTTGAAAGGATAAAATATCACCAACTTTTTCGATTTCAGAAACGATTGCTAATTCTTTAATAATCAGATGGTTTTTACCTTCTTTAGCAGCCAAATATAATTTTTCAAGGAGAATTTCATATAAATCTAACGCTAAATTAATTCGAGTGTTATAGCATTCTTTGGCAAGGTCAATTGTATCCGGAATAGTCAGAAGAATACTCTTTCGTTTATCCTTTAACTCAATGACTTCTTGTTTTCTTTTTTCATAATCAGGGTGTGTCGATGCAATTCTTTCAATTAAAAAGGAAAGCGGTCGATTATTCCAACTCTTAAGAGTTGGATGTCTACAAACGGGACAACGGTGAATCTCAACTGTGTGAGTGTCCGGAGAACGGGCTCGGATATCAATTTCGTACATACATGTTTCACAGACAGCATGTCCACAATCATAAACCCTTGGATATACAAAAACATCACGACAAATTGGACAGAGTATATCATTTAAATCTAGTTTAGTTGTAGATGCTATTAATTCTTCGATTTCTTCTTCTGGAGGATCACTTAATTCCATTGCAAACTTGCAAACATATTATCGACCTGTTTATAGTCGATCTTTGATCATTTTGTGTCAATCAAGATATACAGGTAAAATATCATTCTTATTGTATTCTAAATATTTATAAATTTCCATGAAATCAATAGCTTCTTGTGCATCCAAGAATCGTTTCATAAATTGTCGTCGTCGTACAAAATTATGAAAGGCAATTACAGATGGTAAAACCGAATCCGAGCGGACACTTCGCCAGAAATGGACATGTTTTTCATATGAAGGGGCGCCATACACATTTGCAAGTCGTAGTAGATTTGCTGCAGCCCGTTTCGGTTTCTTAATGTTGAGTTTATCTAAAGCGGTATTAGTTAACACAAGATACATAAGATGTGCTGTTTGATGATCATATTTCTTAAAAGCTGCTATCATTACATCTAAAAAGAAATTATAGTCCGATTTCTGTTGTATTATAAGATTAATGGTATTGTAAATAGCTGCATCCAACCATAGTGAAAGCTTTGGGTCACAAAAATGTGCACATAATGCTCTTGTAGAAAGTCTACTCTTATTAACTACATCAAATAAACGTTCATCATAATCAGTAGTGAAAAGATTATAAAACAAGCGTTGATACCATTTTCTTGACCGGAATTCTGAACTATCGAGGTATAATTGTCGACCATCAGTTGATAATGAACGTTTTCTCATAAATAATAAAGTAATATGTGTTTATATATGGATATTTATTAATATTTAGTAGATTAGTGTCAAGTGGCTGCGTTTGTTGAACCTGACGTGGAGCGCCTTTTTCTAAACAAAATGAAAGGCCATTCCTCGTAGAGAATATATTGACGAAAACACCAAAACAAAAATTCGATGTTTTCGTCAATATATTCTCTACATATGAGGTCATCATTTACGCGCTTCGCGACGTTATTCTATTTTGAATATGTCTAATATATTCGGGTGATTCATGGATTATGAACGTTCTGGGCGTCGTACATGGCTAAAAACTCCATCTCTGTCCTAACTTAAAGGCCCCATCGGACATACATATACAATAATATAAGCAAGCCCGACATTTTCATTACGCCCCCGAATATTTTAGGAATATTCTCAAAAAATATAAATATAAGAATATTAGGTCAATCCAAAAAAAGCATTGATGTTTATCCTTGAAAAAAATCTCAACGAAAATCAAAAGGAAAAAGAAAAACAAATGTCTAGTATTGTTCCATCCGATCCCAATAATGCTCTCCACGGGCTTGCAGCCTGGCATGTGTTTACCAAAGGAAATCCAAAACACTTAGATTCGTCTCTTTGCAGCCAATTGCAATTAATACAAGATGAGTGTGGGAAAAACTTGAACAAGGTTTTCTGGGCCAAAGACAACTTTCTTCGTGGCCTTTTGACTCCACGTGATGCAATACCTCCAATGAAATTGAAGAAAAACGGTGAGCCCCGTGCCTATGAAAGTGCTCGACATGACCAAAGAATACGTCAGACGATGATGATGAATGCTATTTTAAATGGCTTTGAACTCATGTTAGAAGTCTTTGGAGATCCCATTTCTTACAACATCGACGATCCAAACCATGATCCATACCAATACCTTGAAACACTTCCGGATTTTTCACACTTGTACAAACCACTTGGCGAACGCTACGGACTGCATCCCACCATTGCAATTGGTTTTTCTACGCGTCTGAAGCAGAATGGCATATTGGTCGCTGTTTGGAAATAATTAGTTTCATAAAATGCATACAAACATATATAAAATTTAAAAAGAGAAATATGTTTTTTTTTTCCTAAGGCTATCGGTGCTAGGCTCAGTACATTCATATACAACCAGTACATTCATATGTTAATACATTTGAATCTTTTTGCTTTAGTTTTGCAGTAAACTTATGTCTTTTAATGTAATGTTCGAACCACTTCGTTGCTACATTTCTGAAAATTCTAATTCCATTTTTTGGAATTTGAAATGCTTTTGTAGCAGCTTCTGACCAGTCTTTATTAGAAGGTACTATAAAGATAATGTTTCCCCGAACGTGTTCTGGATAGAGGATGTCAATTTCATGTGGCGTTGCGAGTGGTGCATAAGCCGGACGACGACGACTAAAAACGGGTTTGGCACTGTGTATCTCTGTTATTGCTCTGTTCTGATGCTGATGTTGATATACCTTCTGACTCTCATCGTCACTGTTGTCACTGTCGTCACTGTTTCCCCGAACGTGTTCTGGATAGAGGATGTCAATTTCATGTGGCGTTGCGGGTGGTGCATAAGCCGGACGACGACGACTAAAAACGGGGTTGTCACTGTGTATCTCTGTTATTGCTCTGTTCTGATGCTGATGTTGAGGTACCTTCTGACTCTCATCGTCACTGTTGTCACTGTCGTCACTGAATATATCTAAGTGTTGAATTTTCCTCGGTGACCCGGTTTGATTTTGAGTCTCATCTTCTATATTATCTTCCATATCAAATATATCTAAGTCTTGAATTTTCCTCGGTATCATTTAGACAATTTGTCTAACTTTTATAGTCTTAATTTTGTACCCACAAACATACTAGAGTATTTAAACCTATTACTCGAATATAAATATGTATGAAAAAACAAAACCCAATGTCTGTCTCTATGATGGTAGATCAAAACAAAAAACAAAGTAACTATACGATTCCAGCTCGGAAACCAAATCTTTGGGTGCCAAATGAACATGCGACTAATTGTAAAGGTTGTTCAACTATATTTACAATTATATTACGGAAACATCATTGTCGGAAATGTGGACATATTTTTTGTGGAAACTGTACACTTGAAAGAAGAAAGATAACCCGGTTATATCAACGTGTCTGTATAGAATGTGCAGTCGAAATTGATCAAAATGAAGACAATAAAACATTTATTATTACCTGTCTTCATTTACCATTGAGTTTTAGACAATTATATACTTTGCGACTAATCAATAAAAATTGGAATTATGCTGTAAACCATGTCCTTAGTATGTATAGAGGTATACAGTACAAATTACCCTGTGATCGTTATACACGAAATGAAATGTTTTTTTTACAGACACATTGGCATGAATTCAATGAACATTCTACCTGGATTGTCCATGCTATTTGTGCCTTAAATCAGTTTAAACAACCACATGATTTAGTTCAATATATGCGTCAACCAACACCGTGTAGGTTATTACTGTGTAGTAGGACATGTTTACCTCAACTTTCTATTGGTGGAATTATTCAATTACGTCATGTCTTACATAATGTCCAAATTCAACGATGGATAGTTCAAACATGGCAACATTTAAGTATTACTATTCACTATCACATGATGTTTTGGTGGGTTAATATTGCATTAGAATGTCCACGACTCTTTCGTGAGGGTCTTATTGTATTATGTTCAAAAAGGATTGAGTTATTTTATGCTTTGATTTTCGAATGTGAACTCATCAAAAATAAGAACAATATCTCAATCTTAACTAATATGCAAGAAATATTGTATAAAATTGTCCCTCGAATTTGGAAGGAGGACATTCTAAAATCGATAGAATTCGCCAAATCATTGGAGAAACTATCAATTATCTATAAACGTGCCTCCTATAGTGGTATGCCCGCCGTCCGATTACCATGGGATCCATCCAAACTGGTCTGTGGAGTGGATGTATTAGACAAATTAACCAGTTCATGTCAACCTGTCGTTGTTTTATTGACACTAACCAATGGAACTTCATTCAAATGTTTATTAAAGAAGGAAGATGTACGGACAGATCGATTAGCAATGACCGTTGCTTACTTTATAAATACAATAGCATCGGATATCGTCCAAACGTATATTGTGTGTCCGTTAACAATGGGTTTTGGTTGTATTTGTATGATTCCAAATGTTCAAACATTATATACGATCCAATCAACTACAACGGTCTTAAACTACATTTTGGCCAACAATGAAGATGAAAACATCAAAACTGTCCGTTCTCGATTCATTAAATCCTGTGCTGGTGCTTCTTTATTGGCGTTTGTGCTTGGTCTCCGAGATCGACATCTCCAGAACATGATGATACAAAAAAACGCCGTATTATGTCATGTTGATTTTGGTTATATTTTAGGAAATGATCCTAAATATCTCAATACAAAAATGCGAATTACATCTGGTATGATAGAAGGAATGGGTGGTCAAGATTCTCCCGGTTATAAACAATTTGTTGAATTGATAAGTAATAGTTACGGAGCAATTCGACTATATTCCTCCTTATTTTTTCACTTGATAAGTGCAGAGTCAATAGTATTTCAAGATAAAAAACGTCCGATATCCTTAATTGCAAGGCACTGTCAAACAACGTTTTTCCCCGGATTATTCAATTCAGAAGCAGAACTTTTGATAGAAAATATAGTTTCAGATTCGTCGACCACAACGGTGTATACACACCTGTGTGACCAATTACATAAAATAGCACAACGTTTCAGTTAGATATAAGATTAGTTTTTTTTCTGTAATTCTTGAAGTTTATCTAAGCAATTTTGATGTAAAACCCCTACACTTTCTAAGATCTTGGATCTTAAACACCTACATAAATTCTTTTTCGTTAAATCTTCTAAATTGCCAAGTATTATTTCATCTAAGGTCTTGGTAATTTTTTCACAATTGACACCACAATTGATATAATCACTCGCCTTAGTTGCGTGATTATATTGCCGAACAGTTTCTAAATATAGATCATACATTTCTTTCACCTTTATAGTAGAACAAACCCACAAATCTTTATCCCAGTTATCAATATTGCTGCACTTTCGTTGCTTCATTTCCCCTTCATTCTGTCTTCTTTTATAGTTATCTATTAGCCAATTTTAAAACTCGGCGTTTTAGAGGCGCGGAAAGGTGAAGACAGGAAGCTTGTATTTTTTTCTGTGGAAAATTGAAATAAATTGCTCTACAAAATGTCCGACATTGGTGTTGTATTGAAACTACATCTCTGACAGTAACATTATCGAATATTTTCATTTCCACCATATACATCTCTGGTTCGGTTGTATCGACACTACAATCGAACTGTGTCTGTACATTTTTCATTTTGGAAAATGATTCAACTAAATTTTTCAAACAGCTTTTATCTTGTGTAGCTACATTCGATAAATCCACTGTTGTATTGGTTAAATCCAACGCTACAGTTCTTTGCCGTTTTCGCTTCTTTTTTCTCTTTTTTTTGTTTTTGTTTTGGCGCCAAACATCAATATTGATAGTTGCTTCATATATATTAATGGTAATTTCTCGAATGTTTGCATTAGTGGTACAAATTTGTACAAAATCATGCAACGATATCTTAGGTAATCCACTTATTTGAATAATATATCGACTGGGGTATTTAGTATTTGTTCGTAAAGTAAGTTCATTTGGAATACAACCATCAATAGATGAAATATAGTGTAGAGTTTTTTCAACAAATGCAGTTTCACTACTATTCAACGCAATTCCACCTTTTACCATGGTATCTGGTATCTGGTTGGGTTCATTTCGTTGAGCTGTTGATAAGACCAGACCATCAATACTAGTGTTATCGAGAATTTGAATATCCATGCTGTTTTTATATGAGATTTATGCTTTATATACTCATACTCAACATTGAGATCAATATTCCCAGTCGAGGTATCGACTACAAATGATAAATTGGCACCATTATTTGAAGCAATAGTAATCCATTCTTCAACATCTTCATTTTCAAAGATATCTACATATTTTAAACGTAGTTTCCTGCCAACCGTATAATTTAATTTACCTACATCTTCTATCTGTAGATCAACGTTTTCAGTAGCAAATTGTGACTTGTATAGTTCATCGATCACGTTTTCTATTGACAAATCAATAGACATAGTTTGAATTAAGAGGCTTCTGTTTATACTGAAAATGAAAGAAAAAACTAATGTATATATGGACACCTTTTTTTGTTTAAAACAATATGTCCAACTGTTCTGCATTTTTATGTACTTCCGAAATTACAATAATTGGGATTAAATTTGAAGGAGAGTGGTTATTTATTGGTATGGTAATAGTTGCATTTGTCTTACAATTAATCGCGTTTGCAATTGGTATCAAGAATTCTCAAATATCACGTGAAATTCTGCAGATTAAAATAGATGATATAAGAAGAGGCCCATTAATTTGGGATTCGGTGCTGTGGACAGGTATTGCTACAATTGTTTGGGTATGCAATATTGTTTTTGTTACTGGCAACAATTTGTATATATATATGGCTGTACTTATGGGCAATATACTCGGGGCTTATTATACAGGACGCATACAGGCGGCCGATAAAGACAGAACAGTTGAATTTCTATTATCAGAATTAAGTACAAATAAAGAACAAGCTTTCAAACTAGCCAATCTTTTATCGGTAGAGAGTCGCATAGCAAAGAAACTAGAAAAGAAACACATAGAGAAACCTCCGTTAGACTTATGGATTAAGACTGAAAGGTATCCAATATTAAATTGATTTAGGAGCTACTATATTTTGTAAGTTAATGGTCTTACTATAATATAAGCTAGAGATTGGCTGTTGTTCCAGTGAAAATGGTACACTCTCATCACATGCGATCTCTAAATACGGTTTTAATTGAACAGAAGAAAAGGAAGCAGGGCCACTTTTAGTATGTTTCTTCTCATATTCACCTATATCACTTCTTAAAAACACCGTTATCTCTGAAACTTTAGAAATATCAACATTCCATATGCCATCGATTTGCGATTGCCAGTTTACAGATTGATCACCCCAGGTCACTGTGATAGACATTCCACCTAATAACTGTAATCGAGTAGATTCCGTCGCCGCACCCGATAGTGACCATCGAAAGGAATCATAAGTAGGCCCATATCGGATCAAATCAAACCACTCCTGAACCCACTCCGAAAACGAACTGGCATTAGTTGCAATATCTGCATCTAAATTGGCATCTTTTATTGGTTGTATTCTCATATAATTGTCACCAATAGATCTAATTGTAAAAACTGCCGGTAGTCCAGTAGTATTCACAACAGTTAAGCGTGTAGAACAATTCAGTATACTCATACATTGTTGACACCCGTTCTCTTTAAATACTCATACACTCAAAAAAATATTGATAGAAACAAACTTTATTTTAATAGAATTACTTTATTTTAATAGATCTGACGCAAATTTTGGAAATTTTGCATATCTTCAATTGTAATTGTTTCACGTTTTGCGATATTGGCACAAAATGCAGCACCACGGAAAATAGTCGTCATTTCTTGCTCGGTTGCCGCTTGTAACGCCTCGATAGCATTAGCATTGAATCTTAGAGGTTCAGAACTAATTTTAGTAGCCTCTTGAGTGACAATACGTTTAAAGGTAGTTTTAGGTAAGATTGAAGTAATTCTTTCCTGAAGGAGTTTGACTTCCTTTTTTTTGCGACGTTCTTTTCTGCTTTGTTTAATTGGTTGATTTGAAGAATTGAGAGTAGTTCCTGACATTTTGAGAGTAGTAGTTTGTCCTTATATACTTCATTTCCTGCTTAATTATGGATTATGTGCAACATATATTACAAAAGCGTCTTTTTTGTGTTTTTTTTTTGAAATCAGTCAGTGAGAAGATCGATTCTACAGGAATTGATTCCGACAAGAAGAATTCCAATGAGTTCAAGAGAATTTTTTGAATACTTTTCTTGTTATAACAAGAACAAGTACCAGTTATTATTTTCCATTTTTTGCGCTGCCAAGGCTGTAGAATGTCAATCAATGGTAATTGATGCGTGATTAAATCCTCTTTAGTACCAATAATAGCCACCACTTTTGGGTTATAACGGTCAACAAGTTTCAACCATTGACTGATATCATTGTCCTTTTTATGTAAATCATAGACAATTAGAACGAGGTGAACATTGTTTAAATAAGATTTACGTAGTGTTGCGAAACGCTCAGCACCAGAAAGATCCCAGAATGTCAGATGCAACTGTTGTTCTTGACAGTACATGACTTTAGAACAAAAATCAATACCGACAGTTGGAAGAACATTCGATTGCTCTTGGTTTAAAATTGAATAGAGGAGGGACGTCTTACCGGCGCCAGTATCACCAACAATGCAGCATTTGACGTGTTGCATTGAAGTTACAGTAAAGGTAGTTATATACATTATATATACATTTATGTAATAGATTATTTAATACAAAGTGACTCGCAATTAACGCGCAATCACCGTTCGCTTTGTTAGTTTATCGCCAGTTTTTTCTACAATTCTACAACTACAATGACCACAGACAATATCATGACCCGGTAAAAAATAAACATCCCGGTGACATTCATAACACTTATATTTGTATGATTTCAAGTTATCATTGTGCAATTGTACCGGTTTACGTTTACGTTTCTTAACAGAGGAGACTTTAGGCTTATGAAGAAGCGTCGTTAAGCCATAGAAAGAAACAGATGACATTCTGGTTGATTGCAAACAAAGACCGTCTTTAGAAAATATATGTGTAACATATATTTAAGTATAGATATATTTTGCAATAAGCAATAAAAACTCAACCAGAAGGGCAATTACAGAGGAGATTAATAGTATTAGATCTTTCTTAGTAATAGCATAAAAAGACCAAAGAAGACAACCAATACTACGAATAACCATAGTAAAAGGATGTAAATCTTGGGTACTACCATGTCTGTAGGCCTGGAAAAGCTGAGGCAATGAAGCCAAACTGGAAAAACAAGCAGCAAGACAACCTATCCAAAATATATAATCCATTTTTAGGCAAATAGAGCTATTTAAATAATGTGTTATAGGGGTGCAGATGTTAGTTTCTTTTATTTTCATATGTATTGGTGTTGCTGCTATTCTTTTTGTAGTTTGGGTAAAATTTTTCGATTGGTATAGAACAAAAAGAGAAAAAGATACAGCACTATGGATGAAAAAAATCGAAGCAGAAAGAAATAATCAATTTTCTTCCTTTTAATCAAAATGTATAATATATGCAAAATTTACAACATAGTTCCAAAAAAAACTTAGCGAAAAACTTGAATACTTTTTTGGAAGTTTGTCAAAACACACGGATTTCCTCATATGTAGAGAATATATTTACGGAAACACCAAACGAGAAATTCGATGTTTCCGTAAATATATTCTCTACATATGAGGAAATCGAGCCTATTCGATTTGGTCAAGCAAAAATCCGCTTTTAGGTCATGTCCCGGGCAATCTCCGTTTGGTTTGTGTTTGTTGCAATCCAACCGACTCGACCAAGAAGCAAAGTAAAAAGGATAAAACTAAAACAGTGACGTCGTTGACAACAGAAGTGTACAAAATATACTATAATTTACAATAATATACAAGTACTTTATTTAAATCATTGTGTCCAGGTACTGTTGCAGTTCAAACAGTTTGCAAATATCGTCATTGGTTCATCAGCGCCACGTATCTGTTGTTCGTAATAATCAACAGTGTTACGCTTGCATTTACCACAGACCAATATACTCTGAATTTTAGGTTCATACTTGATATTTTTGGGATAAATATCTTCTCTCCATTGTTGACATTTCTTGATATACTCTTCTGGCTGCCACAAATAAGGATTAGCAATCAATGCCTCCACCGAATTTTTAGATAATGAATCAGAACAGCTTGCATATCCACTGCAGAAAATGCGGGCAGATTGGGGTGTGGTAATACTTTTAGAAGCCTTTTGTGCAATCGACTTTGGTAATTTCGAGAATAAAAAACGTTTAATCATTTTGGTTTGAACTAATATGATTAGATTAAATACTAATATATGTTTATATTATTCTATTGTTCATAGATATTATTCTATTGTTCATAGTTGTGTTGATATTAACTTTATTCGCTCATATTTAATGATATATTCAAATTGCTAATTGCTTGCTCGACTATGCCCGCCTTTGATTTTTTAGCTTTAGTATCTATTTCCTCCCATCTACTAAAATTATTGATCCAGAGCATAAAGTCACCCTTTTTTCGTTCAACTTCATACCGTAACCAACGCTTTGTTTTCTCTACGTCTGTTTGATCAAGGTCTTTTGACCCTAATATTTGTTTCCATGCTGTCTTTTCATTCTCGGCATATGTTGACAACTTGTTGCAACCCCAACTTTGTTCACTAAAGTATTCTAAAGCTTTATACTTATTCTCCATTTTCTCGCGCTTGTCGCTCAACTCTAAAGAATTTTTATAGAGTTGGATTAATTCTTGCATCTGTGTCACATATGATGACGTGAATAGACGACAACTGGTTTCAATATATGAATGTTTAAATTCAGCAGGAGCAAATATCTTAAACATTTTTTGATGTTATTTTAAAAACTTATATAGTGCCTTATTACAAAAATATGTTAATAATATTATACTGAAATATAGATATAGAATTCAGTATAATAAAAAATAATGTGGACAAATCGGAATTTTCATACATTGAAAGATCAAGGCCTTGCCGAGGCACCTGAACAAGGATCTCAGGCCTGGTTAGACGGAAGAAAAGGAAGAATCACTGGTTCGAAGAGTGGGGATCTGTTTTTCAATTTCAAAAAAGAAGAAGATTGGGACGTTATATTGGACAAATGGTTTGGTGATAAAAAAGAAGATTTTAACGATGTCGCTAAAAGTAGAATGGCGTGGGGCTCAAAGCACGAAGACACCGCGGTTACCGTAATTTTAGATTCGATTCCTGGCTCACATTTCTTTGAATGTCCCCAAATCAACATAGACGAAGTCTATGCCGTCTCTCCTGACGGAGCAATCATTGTGTTAAACGACGACAAGACACCGCTATGGTGGAATAATGTTGAAATCAAGGCTCCTGGCGGTGGCGTGGGAAAAACGCCGGAAGAGATGAAAGCGATGCTTTTGAAAAAGTGGAAATTGCCAGCTTCATACTACTGCGTACAAATTTTCCAAGAAATGGTGGGTCAGAATTCCAGCGAAACCTTGTTTGTAGCCTGGACGCCACTTCTTACAAGAATGTGGCGAATCAAATTTGACCAAGACTTCTGGAACGTCGCATTAGATGTACTTGAAAGCTTTCGTCTCAAATCTGTCCCATTCGAAGTCATGCAGAGCAAAATAAATAAAATGAAAAGAATGTGTTGGGGAATTATGAATGTTCCAATTTTTCAAGATGTTGAGACAAGTTTCGACGAAGAAACAGGTGAATGCGTTGTAAAAAATATTATCAAATATTAAAAAAGTATTGTAATTTATAACAATTTACTTATTAGTTTATTTAATTCAAATTGGGCTTTTTCGCGGGATCCATATCCTTTCATGTAGTGTATTTTGCCCTTTATTTTTAGTTGACCTCTGTATATTTTCCCCTTTGTTTTTGTGCTATATTCTGTAATACAACCAGTCCCCCTTCTTCTCCTTATCACATCCGATGGCATGCGCTTTCCTGTTTCATTGTACAATTTCAATGCGGCGATAGCCTTCTCTTTTGTAAAAAAGTGACCTATATGTTTATTGTTTGTGTTACATGCTGCGGCCACCCATTTGTTTCTACCTTTATGAAAAGAAATACTTCCACCACCCTCAACATTGTGGTTTCTGGTACATGCTTTGCTTTTCGCTAAATTTTGCTCTTCCGTATGTCTATATCCCGACATACCACCACCACCCTGGGTGAGATTATAGCCTTTTTCTCTGTTAAACGAATTGTAGAAGGCAATGTAATTGATTTCCAAGTTATCTAAATCTTCCTCGGGTACGTCGTCAATCAAGATTTCTTTGGTGAAATTTTCCCAGCCATGTTTGCTGATTGCATAGGGAAAATAATACTTTGGATTTTTACCCGATTTTTCATGTTTTTTCATCCGATCCTTATAATTAAGGGTTTGCCCAACATACACTTTGCCATTAATTAAATTGGTAATCAGGTAAATGCACCCAGTTCTACATTTGGTGTCATCACCATCAACCTGTTCGACCAATGCCTCTGACTCTTTCGTTTCCAAAACGTCAGGTTCATCACTCGAAAGTCTTTGTCGTTTATCACTACTTTCCCCCGAATCACTGTGAGATCTTTTAGACATTTATTGATTTGCCTCTGTTACTATAATAATTAAAAATGCTATATCAGATCCAACTTTTGATTTCAGGATTTTCGGATAAAAATTTTGTTTTTATTTTATATATAAGTACCATTAGCAGTATTGTGATATGTTTACCACAAATATTTGTCTTGGTAGTGAAAACCGAGGTCAATGTCGAGGTACTCGCTATGCACATGGTAAACATACTATTTTGACTGGTCAAGATAATCCAAACGGTACTAACCCAACAAGAGATCGAGAATTCAGTGTACTCTATTTTAAATATGGCAATGAACATGAGAAAGATACTACATACACTGTGAAGTTTAGTAAACGTAATCGTAAATGGAGTTGTGACTGTTTAAATTATATTTATAACAGAGCACCTGGAATGGAGCAACATGACACTTGTTGTAAACATATTCAAGGGTGTATCTACTTTCTTAATATGCCAGATCGGATCAATCCGCCTCTTCGGCATATACTTGAAACTCATATTACATCCAATGATTGATCACTATTCCAGAACACTAATGCATAGTATAAGTATCTACAAAACCACAGTAAATGAGTATATTATCTCGCGCTTGTAAACGCCGGAATATGGCTGGTTCTATCTTAAAATCTTTAGAAAAGGACACGGAGAATGTACCACTAACACTTCATAAACAAATGACGGCAATCTTAATGGATATTCCATCAGAGAAACTCCATCTGGATCCTGAATTTGAAACAATTGCTATAATTGCCCGTAGTGCCTCGATAGCCGGAGTTTGGCAGGCAGACCTACAAACGGTGGCCGAACATCGGAAATGGCAGGTAAATGTAACGGAAAGTTTTAAAAACCGTTGGCAACTAGTCCAAGAAAATCAGAATGTAACTGTTGTTGATTTCTTAGAGCTTTTGACAGAAAATGAACAATTGAGCTTTGTTTAAAAATGTTAATCATATTCTACCTTTTATTTGACCTATATAAGCTAACATCATCCTTGTAATACCTATGTTTTTCATTCGCCAATACGCTAATATGTGTGGATTACATGCTATTCAAAATCTGTTTAAATCGTGTCATATTAGTGCAATTGACATGCATAACGCCTGCCTACAGATCTTTGAAGAAACAACCGACCCAGTCTCTAACCATGAGTCGTTTGGTGGTAATTGGAGTGTAAGTGCTGTATTACGGGCAATAACGATGGCTGGCTATCGCGTTGATAGAGCTATAAAGACCCAAGAAAAGCGCATATGGACAGCACCGTTGATCCCAGAACTGATGAAAAACCCAAAATTTAGAGGTATTATTATTCACCAGCCTCATCGTCATCACTTTGCGTGTATGCGTGTTGAAATGGTGGGTGGTAACAATAAACTTTACTTTGTGGATAGCCAAAGTTCTGGCCCTATTTGTATTTCTCCTACAATTGCTATGCAGCGATGTATAGAAACAGCTTATATGTGGGAAGCATATATAATTATGGGCGATCCTATGGAATATGTCGCGCCGAGTCCTTTGAGTTCAATCGGTTCAATCAATACCAATAAAAGACAGAAAACCAAACCAAGCGAAGCATTCTTAAAATCTTATCATAGTTTGAAAAAAAATGACAAGTTAAAGTTTTAATTTGTCATGTTTACTTTCCAATGGTAATGATATATATAAAGGTCTGTTTTTTATTGCAAAATGAAATATTTTTACCTAATATTACTTATTTCATACAGTACGCAAATCTCTGCTCACGATCTTTGCACCCCTACAACTTGTCATAACGGTGGTATTTGTGCAACCAGTGATCACCATCTTATTTGTACCTGTCCCGCTGGTTTCACTGGGACAAATTGTGAAGAAATTATCAACAACTGCGACCCAGATCCTTGCCAAAATGGAGGAGCTTGTTTTACCGCCGGTGATTCCTACATCTGTGCCTGTCCACCTGGTTATGGTGGTATCAATTGTGCATTTGAAATTATTACATGTGATACAATTACATGTCAAAACAATTTTAATTGTAGTGATACTCTTAATGCAAGCGGTGTAACAGAACCGATCTGTAACTGTGATGTTTTACATGGTGGAGACTTCTGTGAAATTGAGATCAACAAATGTTCACCAGATCCCTGCCAAAATGGAGCAACATGTGTAACAGAGATACAGGAAGGTATTGCTGCTTTTCACTGCAAATGCCCCTCCAATTTTATTGGCGTAAACTGTGAAACAAATAGTAGCGCATGGTGGAATAATCTGGAGGCTCTAGAGATTCTTTTTTTGATACTATTCATTATTTTAGTAATAGTAGTCTTTTGCTACTTTCCTACTATGACCACAACTAGTACAGTGGCTCCTGTAGGTATGGCAGTTAACGTAGTTAACGATGAAGAAAAACAATTATTAGAAACAAGTAATCGATTAAACTTTTAAAAATAGGTATTAATTTTTATATTTTACACGGATTTAAGAGTGTTTTATTACTTGTAAAAATAACTAGCCTTTTTTTTTCTCCTCCATTAATACTAATTGTCTGTTTTATAAGATCCCATTCAGCAATTGTTTCTGTTCTTATATCAACGGTTGTGTTTTGTAACCAGCCATATTCCAAAATCTGTCGATACATACATTGCAATTCAAGTACATTAATGCCGTCATCCCAAATACCAAAACGGACGGGTTCTTTAACTTGAACATAAATAAAATCACATTGATTAATAATTGCCTTTTCATCATCGTGTGTGCGAGCTATCCAGTCATTGTTTTTTAATTCATGAAACAATATATAATGATTCTTGTTAAGATCACCATTCAGAGTGACAGTGTCAAAAGGTAAATAGGTCATCTTTTTGGGATACTTCCGGATTTTGGGTTACTTCAGAATTTGATTTTTCTGAAGTATACACATATTAAAAAAAAATATGTGTTAACTATTTTTTTTTTTATTGAGCGCTTCGCGACGTTTTGGGTAGACTATTATTATAGTTATATTAAAAGTACTCGGGTTGGGGGTACTTGAAGATTTAACCTATTTGAAAATAAACTTCTTCAATTTTTTTGTCTCTAATTTGATATTGTCCGTGATTACATTTTCGAAGCAAATTGCTTGAAAATGTTCCAGTTTTATTAAAACTAATAAATGGCTGATTAGTCTTCGTCGGTGCTTTTATAATTTCTGAACGGTATGTAATTGGTGGAATTGGTCTTTCCATCTTTAACATTGATTTAATGCTCGTCATTACTTCTGGGGAATGTTGTGTACTTGGTATGAAGGTATAGTTACTACGGAAATAATCCCATATACTAACTCCATAGGTTTGTCCATCGGTATAGGTAAAATCAAGTATACCTTGTTCTGCAAAGACATGGGTCATGAATGCAATGGGGTATTTATAAAAACTGGACTTATGGTTCAAATTTAATTCGTTACTAGGATAATTTGAACCTAATAGTTCTGGATACCGCATTTGTATTTGATAGTTCTGGTCGTTTTTGAGAAGTGTTAATTGTTCGGACTCAATATCAAATACTACAGCGGCAGTACCTTCTAAATGGAGTAACGGTAGTTTATTTTCCCATTTCTGCTGAGGCCATCTAGAATATAAATGTTGTAATGAAAGTTTCCCTTTGATTTTAGTTGTGAAGTGATTCCGAGGATGTAACCCAGCATAAATATGATTACGGAAAGCAGCCGGCTTATTTTGATAGATTGAATGAGCAGAGGAATCTACCGCTCCTTGTTCTACAGTAGGTACATACAAATGTAGAAGAGCCGAGAGTGCTTCCATTATATTACCACCCGTCTTGGGTGAAACCCATTCCATAATTTCTTTCACTTGTTGTAAAACTTCCCGAGCATAATCTTCACAATCCCCTTTAAAAGAGAGTTTTTTACCGTGCTCTTCTGGCCATCTAGGTACTGACCATTCCTCTTCCCCTTCATCTTTCTGACCAATCTTGGTTAACTGAACATCTGGCGTATAATTTATCATTAATCGCGGATGTAAAGTTAATGTCTCACCGACAATTGTGAGAAGATTATTATATTTATTTTCGAAACCCGATTTAAACATTTCATGGACAGAGTGAATAAATTTCTCTTCTGTGAGTAGATTACGAGCCAACGTTACTTGAAGACGCTCTTTGTGAGAGCGTATCGCCGAGCGAAGCGCTAGGTTAGTTTCAATTGTAGTCGGAATCATACAAAAAACACCAGAAGGCAAAGTAATCCCCAAATGATTCATATAATAAGGAGAATGCACCCGTTGTAATCCTGGTTTAATTCCGGGTAATCCGCTTTTTCCAAAAGGTTGTATGAAATTCAAATTTGCTTCTGCCGCATTACCCAGAGTAGTCTCTATTGTTTGTACGGGATGTGTTTGTAAAACGAATGGACTTTCCGCTACAAGTGCACCCTCAGTAAAATCCAGTTCTGTAAATTCAATATTGACTTCACCCATTAATCTCTGTTTTTTTTGGTTTAATTTATCCCACATCTTAATCTGATAAGTCTTGGATACTCCTTGCAGTCGGTTACAAATCTGACAATGAGCCAAATCGAGTGTACCAGAACCCATTAATTCGGTTACTGGTTGACCTTCGTCATTAAGCCTACTACAATTCAATTGACAAGTCAACAGGCGACTCTTACCACCTTCCAACATTGTAATCGTCCTCTTGGTTGATAACTCATCATGAGCAATTATACAGTGAGACGGTGACGCATTAACGGATAGAAAGATCTGTACAAAAACTTTAGCATATTGAATAGTACTTGAGATCTGATTCACTTTGAACGAAATTTTTCCGAACTCGTTTGTGTTGAATGTTTTCATATACAACTAATCTTTTTCTCTTAAATAGTCTTCTATTTATATCATTGAATTGTCTCTGCCAGATAAATCTACGTCTTACACATAGTTGACTAAGATCATATTGGTAAGATTGTTCAATTAAAAAACTAGACATTATTTTAATTGAAATATTATGTTGTAACCACAATATAATATTCTGATACCATTCTATTGAACCAATAGGTTGAGGAAATTGACAAGCCCATTTTAATAAATAATGAAGAGCAATCTTTTTTTTAACATTCAATCTACTAATATTTAGCGGGAATTGTAATGATTGAATTCGCCAAGCTTCTTGATCATGGTAATGTCTTCTACTTATTAAGCGGAAACTCACAAAATCTCGGATTTCTAGAAATCTACAAGCACCTCGATCTACTTCATATGATAAACAGTTCATTCTAGTTGAGTTGTTATTATATAAGAATGCGATCGATATAAACAATATTAGATTTTTTGGTGGATCTGTTTAACTTATACTTATAATCGGACTTCCGGTAGTATAAATAGTACCTATACCTCCAAAAAAATGCAAATATTTGTCAAGACACTCACTGGTAAAACTATAACACTAGACGTAGAGCCCGGCGATACTGTCGAAAGCGTTAAAGCGAAGATTCAAGACGTCGAAGGCATTCCTCCTGATCAACAGCGGCTCATATTTTCGGGCAAACAGCTGGAAAATGGCCGTAGTTTGTCCGATTATAACGTTCAAAAGGAGGCGACGCTTCATCTGGTATTACGGCTGCGAGGCGGCGGATGCCGTAGGTGTTCATGTAGATGCTGTAAAAGAATAGAATAGAATATGAAAAAACAAATGTATATATATTTCCTAAATGCTCCGTATATGTTAAGAATATTCTGAAATATTTCCTGTAACCAAAACAAATAAACAAAGTAAAAATGGTAGATAAAATATTTACAATATGGATGGCTGGGTTTTATGAGGGAGAAGGTTATGTGTCCAATGATAAATCTAATAACAATCGTATTAGATTAGGCATTGACCAAAACGACCCCACACCTCTTTATAAAGCACAGGAAATTTGGGGAGGCTCCGTTCGCGCCAGAACAAGAATGGTAATGTATGGAGGTTGAGTCAAAAAGATGCTCTAAAATTTATAGAAGATATCAAACCCTATCTACAAATACCATATAAAATAAATCAGATACAGACGGCCATCGAAAAATCTAAACGTGGCCTGAAAAGGAGATTTCCATGTAAATATTGTTCAAATGATTATTCGCACCCTTCAGGCCGAAGAAGACATGAGAAAAAAGTTCATCCAACCCAAGCGCTCGCTTCTAATAAACATTCAGAGTAAACATTCGTCCATAATTTCAAACGATTCCCATGTCTTGTTGAGTCTTAAATTGACAAGGTTATGTGTCAACCATGACCACACCTTTGCATCCTCTGTGGTTCGGACGTAATGTAACGCAAAGGGATGCATTTCGAGCAACGACTGAAAGTGTTCACGACAGTCGAGACATGGGAAATTTTCGCGATAATCTTCTACGGTTGATTTCAATTCTGCCGCAGTTTGTTGCTTATGCAAACGATCCCAGTCGTAATCGTAAGCAACAACCGAACTTAATAGTAACCATAACATTTTTTTAAACCATGCTGCGCATAACATTTTTTTTTTATTATAGCTCCAACCTCAAATATGTAATTATTATTTTTTAATTTGGATTTATAGTTTTGAACTATCAGACACAACACTAAATGCACAAAAATTTAAAGTTTTAAAGTAAACTGTTTAAAATCCGGGTTCTCTCTCTTTCTCAACTCATCAACTGCATCCATTCTCTCATCTTGCTTTTTTTGTGCGCCATCTTGCTTTTTTTGTGCGCCATGACCGGTTGATGTTGAGTAAGATTGTTTACTTATCCATTGTTGAGCATTCTTTATGGCCACATCATATTCATCATGTTCCGCCTGGTGGAACAAAGCAAGTTGATTTTGTTTGTCTCTCCATTCTTTATTATCATCCTCTCGTACGTTTATTTCATTTACTCGTACGTTTATTACATCTATTTTGGCAGCTAATTTTTTGTGCTCTTCTTGCATATTTTTCAGTATTGTTAGAAGATCTTCTACACTTGCCGACATTTAATTTAAAATACTTGCTCCTTATATATAGATAAAAGATAGATATATTCTTGTTATTTTAGTTATTTTAGTTATTTTGTCTACGTACCGTCTACATACCGTCAAATCTGGTCGCAAATTGTAATTCTGGTGATTCCGAGTCATTTTCAACTCTGTCCGACCCAGTCAAAGAATAAGCAGAAGGTAATTCTCCACTTTCGGGTAAGTCGTACGATTTTGGCAATGAAGTGTACTTACTAGCACCAGCGCAATGACGAAGGGTAATTTCGGACGATTTTTTCCAATCGCGCCCAATCGCTTTACCCGAAAATTGATAATAGTCACCATGACCCAATTTCATAACAGCGGCAACAGTCTTTGTTTCCCATTTCTTACCTCTTTTAAAATGGACTACCGGGTAGGAACAAGGCCCGTTCGAGTCCATAACCGTCTCTCTCCCAATCGGTTTCGTTTTATGATACCAACTAAATAACAATGGTATTTTCCGGCCTAATTTCAAACAATTGACCATACCGTCGGACATACCTTGACCTCTTTCAACGTCCCCATGACGACCAATCCCGCAGGTACGAGCATAATAATGATTCAATTCAAAGAATTGTTCAACTACCTTATAACCAAATGGCCCTAAAATGCAAGCAATATCCCAACGAAACTCCTTTAAGCGCGGGAACATTTCAAACCCATAATTCGTATACTTAATTGAAGAATTCTTTGGATGAGGATGACGAACATAGTTCTCCCCAATAACAGTGTTATCCGGGTCGGTGATTGGTTCTTCTAAGTCGGTAATACAACAATTATGACGTGCAAGTTTGTTTTGAAACCCATTACGAGGTTGACCGTCTTTATCGAGTCCAACGGAACGTCTCGACCATTTGACCTTATCTAACTCAACATTTGCCTGTTCATCATACATTTCAGTCGGATTAAACGCTAATTCCTCAGCACAATTCTCCCAAACCAAGATATTTGCCTCCTCCGCTACTATACCTTCGGGGAGCATACTGTTAAGTTCAACACAAGTCGCTGAAAATCCAAGTTTCTGTAACATTTCTGCACATTGGCGATTTTCCGCCGCTGACCAAGAACGACCCGTTGGTACGTGATAATACTCGTCATAAATGGCTTGAACCTGTTCAAATGACTCACCCCCCAATAAATTACATTTTTCATAAGTTTTAAATTGATCCATTGCACTCATTTCTCTTAAAGAAACTTTCATTTTTTTGGAAGATTCCAAAATTTCGTTCGCACCTCTTTTTTTTGAAACATTATCCAAAGATTCAGAAGTAGCTTCAGAAGTAGATTCCATGTTCAAAATACTCAAAGTAGGGGGTAGAACTTTTTTTGAAGATAATGAAGACATTTTTTTGAAATAGATTAAGAATGTATAATATTTATATATATATATAAAGAAATAATAATTGTATAATATATCAGAAATATATATGTAATATTTATTCTACCATTTTCTTAATAAAATGTTGATATTTCAATGTTTGGTGTTTACACATTTCAACGGCTTTTTGTTCTAAAATCAAAAAGCGTTGATTCCAAATAGTCCGCATTTGTGTGTAGTCCATCTGAGCAAAGTCTTCCCAGAAAATCTGTGGGGTCATTGTTTTATTCCGTAAAGTTTTGTTGTCTTTTTCGTCCCTTTTCCAAAAGGCAACAGCGCGAAAACATTCAATATTTTGACTGTGGTTTTCTTGAACCATACTATTTAAAACTGAATCAAAAGTTCCAGTAACACTATTTGTTGAAGATTTCAAATCCACTGTCTGAAATGTATTATTGACTGTTTGTTTCACCATATCTACTGCTTTGATTTTCATACTTTTACCATTACATTGAACACCCTTACCAACATGATGAATATTTGCATTGAGTGAAGCAACCTTCTCAATGCAACACCCTAAAATAGTATTAAATGATTTCTGCAACCGTCCATAATATTCAATCATTGTCTCCAATGTACAGCTTTCTGCTGATATAACTGCAGTAATCGTTGCTTGCTCAATATATTTGATTAACTCTGTTTTAGCACGATCGGTGAGTTCTTGACGATCAATTACAACATAATCTTTGTTTCTTAAATTATCACAGACTTTCTCTAAAAGACTTTGTTGTTTTGTTTTCTTATTCGGCTTCTCTAACGTCAAAGACTTTCTTTTCGGTACAGTTTGACGCTGAACTAAAGAAAAAAAAGGATGTATTTCTTTGGACATTTCCGCTGAAAATTCTTCATATTAATATATCTTTTTCTTATATTATTAACATATTTTTTTTTTTCGTGCAACGAACAATGCAAGTACCTAAAATACGCAATGGTCTATGTAATAAAACAACTTATAATTTAGTTTATTTTCTTTTTTTCTATTTCTTCTGCTTGTTGTAGTTTTGCTTTTTCAACAATGCTGATCTCGATGGCCAAACTGATATATACGAGCAGATTGTATATATACATGATCAATACTATAATCTGCATCAATGTCTGTATAATAACTATTAATATTTGGACAATGATATAACCAACTACGGCAATGGCTGCTCCAGCAACTATATTATCCAAAAACATAATATTTGCACATTCGTTCCACATTTCATCAATCGGTTCGTTTTGATAAGAGGCCAAAGCTAATTTCCCTAAAGATGTATTCAAATCAACGACTGACCATTCAATTAAAAAGACAGATAAACCTGGCCACACTTTCCTTAACCAAAATATCATTGGCCAAAATATAAAGTATTCGTCCATCAGTGATGATAGTGTTAGCATACCTGTCACATAATTATCGGGTATGTATGCTGCACAATCTTGATATGAAATCAACCCTGAAAAGTCAACATCGACTTCAACTCCCACCGTACCGCTTAAAACACTGCCTGTAATATTGGTATCTACTATGTTTGCATTACTCCATTTATCTCCAACTGGACATACTAAACAGGTATCATCACTCGCACCATTTGCCATAGTCGGAAATAATTTGTAAAAGCAACCTGGATCGAGGCGGGTATGATACCACACATTTAAATCTTCGACTAGTGTGTATGGCATTAATGGTGCACATGTTATTTGATATCCATATACAATATAGAGGAATAAATAATTCACAATTGTAATAATAACCAAAATATTGGCTATCCATGCAAGAGGTATAACTGACCAATAAGGAGTGGTAGCTAAGATTAGAAGGGCGATTAGACAGGCTTTAATCGCTATATCTATTTGATCTACTCTATCGTTTTGATTGGAAGTGGTCACAAAAATACTTTCTTGTAAATCACATTTACTAAAAAGCAGATAATCGTAAAAGTAAAAGAAGCTATACCCATAAAATGGAACATAGCTGTCATCCGATTTTCTAACAAAATCGGTCGTAGCATTGAGAAATTTATCAATTTGACCTGTCCATTGATCTTTCTTGGTCTTATTTGTGTAATCTGTAATAAAAGTCCACCCAATATCTACAAAGTTGTTCCAATCATTTGCAACATGGAATGTCCATCTTAATGCATTTTTTTCATAAACGATCTCTTCTGTAGCTGCTACAGTAGTGAATGTACTATCAAAAAAATCGGCATTATATTCAATTAATTCGTCAAAATAAGCAGAAACATTTGACATTATGAATGGAAACCCTCTTTCTGTATTGGTATAAAATTCACCAATACTTGTAATTTGAAAGATCATTTCTTCCACAGCGTTATCCATAATATTACAATTTGTACACCAGATTGGAGCAGCCCCTCCTCCTCCTCTTTCTTCACATGTTTTGAGATCAGTTCTAATGGGAACCTTCAATTTCTGATGTTTTTTAGATTTGAGTTTATTTTTCGGTGGTTTCGTAAAGATATGTTTCAATTTACCAAAAGCTCTATCTGTATGTGTGACATGTGCATCGGAAGTTCCGACTGTCTGCCACCAATTATGTAAATGTTGACTTGACTCTAACATTGCATCTTTTGCTTTGTATAGTTGTTGTGACATATCTCGTCGTGTCCACTCTGATGAACTAGTATCTGCTGCTGATTTCAATTGAGAGTAGACTCTCCATGTTTTGGCTGCTTCACTATTGCTCTTTTTAAAATCTTTATCAAAAAAGCCAAGAGTTGTTTCTACCATATTAGTTAATTTAAACTGTTTTGCAATCTTACTGCTTTGATATGAAGCTAGCTGCATCATATTTATATAAAGATCGGCATCTAGTCCTTGTTCTAACATTAATAACCGGACATCTCCCCATCTTCTATTTTCATTCATAATATAATGTTGTAGAATCAATTTCGTAGCTCTTACAAAATCATATCCAACTACATATTTTGTTTTCCAATTATAGAAAATATCATCGGGAAATCTCTTGGATCCAAATAGTTTTTTGACTTCAAGACCAAGAATTTTATTTTCTACGCAATCAACCCAAGTGGCTTTTTCTAATGGTCTTAATTCTTCAAAAGTATATTTGGCTGTATCGGTCATAAAGTGGTCACAAATGGAAGTACCATTCCAGGTCAATGATTCGGCAATTTTCTGTGTAATATCAATATGTACAGTTTCTGTTCCTAATCTCCGGCTTAATTCTAAACATTCCATTGGTTCCCATGTACCTCCTCCTACAAAAAGAAGTGGTGGCAGCACTGTATTAAGTACGTTACATAAAAGACTGCCCAAAATATTTAATATTTTACCAAAAGGGCCAAAAAAGTCAAAAACTGCGCCCAATATCTTAAAGACTTGTTGCACTAAAATTTCGGCTACTTCTGCCCATAATTTAAAAAGATTTTCGAATAATGGGCCAATTACATCTGCATTACCACTAAGAGCTGCCATGAATTGTCCTAAAATTTCGGCTACTAATGTCACAATATCCAGTAATCCACCTTTCACTTCTTCTCGAACCATTGTTATTACATCTACAATAGAGAAACAGATTTCGCCTGCATCGGCAATTGCATTTAAGAGATCCCCTGTAGCAATAAAAAAATATTCAAATGCCCAGAAATAACCATCAACTAAACTAACAGTGGCGGAAGTAAATGATTCTGTTAATGACGCTTCTGTTAAAGTATCAAAATTTAGAACCACATTCACTGCCATTTTGCCTAGGACTAGCACTACCCTTTGTGATTGGATATATAAGACCTGAAAGATCATATTTATGAATTTCGCGAAAGATTCTTTTAATTCAGTTCGCATATTCGGAATAATAGCCGCTACCATGGAAGCAAGTGCTCCCATTGCCTTTTCATGATCACACAATCTTGGTAATGTATCGAAATTCACATCTGCAAAATTCCCTGTCAAAACACTCATACCATTTGCTACCATTTGTCGACCAGTATTCATTGTTACTCGTTTCTGACTTTTCACATATAATCCGGCAGAGCAAAAGAAATCATATCGACCCCAAATTCGACAACCGGGTAAATTTGCATTAGAATTTTGCTCTGTAGTAGCAGCCTTAACCTGAGGTGCAAAAGTAGTGGAAGCATCACAAGTAGTACCTGTTGTACATGACCCACTGTAACTAGCTGTCAATGCTTTTAAAGCTTCTAATTGTTTGGCTGAATCTGCAAATTCTCCCGCAAATTCTAATGTAGGTGTATTTGCAATTAAATAGGTAGAACCGGCAACGGGGCCATCTGGCCCACATTGTGGGTTTAATGGCCCTAATGAAACCATATAATCCAAGGCATCTGCAAAAGCACCCGTATTTTGAAATGTCCATTCTATAATCATTGAATTACACCAATGCATAGAGACTTGTTCAGAGGTAAACAGATTATCAATCAAAGCGCCTGTTTCAGCAGAACTACTAGTCACATCCAGATCCGGATATCTAGCTATACATTTACATTGGTCACTCATTGCTAAGGGGTGTTGATAGTTACACATACAATCAGTCTTACTATTGACCGACTTATCTGTGCCCTCCATTTCACATAATTTTAAGGGAGAACCCAGCTTTGACGAGGAATAATCTTTCTTACCACATTGATGCCATCGCATTTGTGTTTTTTCCTCTTCTGATAAGGAACCCCATTCCTTTTCATTAGTAGTCTTCTTGTACGAATATTTTTTCTCAATCTGTAAACGATTTAGACCATGGCCACAATTGACAGGATAATTAAACCATCGACCCGTAATAATATCTGTCCAAGATAAAGCAACACGAGTTAAAACACGGACTGATTCCACCGCTGCTCGAGTAATTGGCGGTAAAGTAGTCCCAAAAGCAATATATTTATCAATTGTCGCTCCACCCGGTAACTCCACATTGATATCCACCCCCTCTGTCGGTTTCATAAATGGCAATGCATCGCCAAAACCTGGGCCAAGTAATCCATGAGAAACATGCATTATTAGCGCATCGGCGGGTGCAAATAAATCAAAGGTAAGACTTGGCTGACCACACCAAGGATTATAGAGTGGAAGACCTTCATCCAATGTCATACCATAACTAATGTCACATTGACACTTACCCCTATCCTGTGTCCATATCCACCCTTTAGCATTGAATAGTGGATTATCTTCATCGATTATCTCTCCATCAAATGGAATAGTATAATTAAAGGCGGTAGCAGCGATACGATCCTCACAACTATAGACCTTTTCTCTCGGAATGGTTGGGCCTTCCCATCTCTGGAGAGTACGGAAAAAACCCTGTTCACTAGTGAATAAGGTCTTAACAGCTACTTCAACCAAGACTCCCCAGGCAATAAAAGGGACATTGACTACAGCAATTCCGGCGTTGGACACCGCACATCCTATAGTTTCGTGTAATGGTACATATCTACTTTCTGCCACATCTCGTACCCAATCACAAGCTAATTTGAGTGGTATATCTTCTTCTCTTAAAACCTGGAGAGGAGTCTCTGATGTCACAAGTGTCTGTAGTACATAGAATAACCACTGTCCAAAAACTGCCACCGAATTGACTGCTTGATGCATATGCGACAACGATTTGGTCATTGACCATGTATCAGGATCAAAGGTTGATTGGGATTCAGTATCAAAAACCGATAATAATTTGACGGGGCCATTAAACCCAAGGGTTGTAAGACTGTGCCAACCCGAAACTCCGATATGCGCTCCAACAGAAAACGGCCCTTCCGCCGGTACCGTAGAGAGAATAAATTCACCGTCACTCAGAAATAACAACATCTTTTCCATGGATTTGATTACAATCCCGTCAAAAGCCAGTCCAAACTCTAAAAGACTTCTTTCAATTTTGAAATTAATTAAATAAATATCAGGTAACTTACCAAATAACAAACGGAATAGCGATTGAAATAGACGAATAAAGACTTGAATACCGTTGTCAATAGCTAAGACCAGATGCCGCTCATGGAAACTAATAAAAGCAATATTAAACACTAATTCAAAACGAGCACAAGCACAGATTGCAACATTTTCCATTAAGGCAATACCATTAAACAGATGTTGGATTGGTTCAGCTAAGACCAAGTCATTCGTCATGAAATTGCCTCCTGCTGATCCCGCTCCAAAAAAACCACCAATAGAGATAGATCCGGTCTTACAAAGCAGTGCAAATTCTCGGATGACCTCAAATAGTTGGAGCGAATTGCACTTCATTGCGGTTATATACCAAGCTTTCATAATCTGGGCCTGCATAACTATTAATGTATTTAATAGTGGGATAAAAAGTGCATAGAAGATCCGACCTATTTGAAGTAATGGTGTAATTATATTTTTGAGTGGCGGTACCAATGCACAAGTCCAAGCGTCAGAGAGAATAGTAAGTATTGTTGCGTGGTAATAGTGAACTAATATGGTTAAGAGAGTAAATACAAAAAACCAAAAAACAAGCTTAATCGAGCCAGTTAACTGCGTAGTTATATTCGTCCCTATTGTGGAAATAGATTGTATTGGTTTCATAACAATGTCGATACAAATGGTGATCAACTGCATCTGTATCAAATTAAGATCACGATTCAAACTAGCGTCGGTAAGACCTTCCGTATCAAAAAAGGTGATAATTATAAAGGATAGGACAATAGATATTAATCCTGTAGCAAGAAGAAATATAGAATCATTCATGAACTTTTTTAAAATAGACATCATTAGTTTATAGTAAAATTTCACTAAAAAGACATTATTTAATACTTCGACGTGGAGCGCCCGTTTCTTCTATCAGACTCATTGCTATGTGTGAAACTTTAAAAAAAAAAAGTTGGAAAAAAAACTTGAATACTTATTGTTTAGAGTTTATCAAAACACCCAGATTTCCTCATATGTAGAGAATATATTTACGCAAACACCAAACCAAAAATTCGATGTTTGCGTAAATATATTCTCTACATATGAGGAAATGGAGCCTATTCGATTTGGTTCCAAAAAAGTATTCAAGTTTTGAACAAAAAAAAATGAAACTGGTAGCATGAGGCAAGCCTGAGATATGTTACGAATATTAGAGTTTTTGATAGATGATTGAGGGTAGAGTACTATATGGTTAATAATACGTTGGCAACGGGGGCGGACGCACTGTCACTTACTCACAATAATCTCTTATCGCTCGGTATTGGGGTTGTTCTTGGTATTTCTGTAAGTCTGATCTGCGTGGTATTATGTAGAAAAAATGAAAAAATAACAAACAGAGAAACTGATTTTCTTTGAATTATTAAAATATGATACATATATATATTTTTTATTTAGAGTATATATTACAAATACTTGAACTACTAAATGGAAACTGATCCAGCACAAATTAAATACGATCAGATGAAAGCAGTCTCTCTCATGTTAACCTGTGATAGTCTTCACGATTTACCTTGGTTAAAGTGTATGACATGTGACCAACTTTCAAGTTTTGGTGGCAATACAACTTTCAATCTGAACATCTTTACTAAATTTGATGTGTGTATTTGCCCTGTATTACAAAAATAATAACAATCTATCTTTTTGTAATAGTGTTGTTTCCTCACCAACTTTGTCGCTGGTTTGATAAGTTTTATTTTTGTTGAGAAAGTACTCTTTATATTCGTTGATTTCCTTAGCAGTTACTTTCATTTTGTCTCTGTTTTTCGGGTCGGCATTCCATTGTTGAATCCTTCTGACCCAAATATCTTCATATTCATATTGGGTGTTACACCAACCATCCGCAGAACAACATAAAAAGAACAGACCTGCAAAACAGACCAGAACTGACAGAGTAACAATGACAATCAAACCATATTTTTCAAAGACACTCTTATCATGACTTACTTGACGTTCCATGATTTCTTGTTGTTTCAGATTAGGACAAATACCGGTACCATTACAGATACCACAGACATCTTGCACTGTACCGATTGGACAACATCCAGAACTATGCCGAGGTACAGCCAATATAGACCCTCCATTACATTCAGCGCATGAATCTAATATATGACCATCACAATCACAGTAGGGAGTCTGTATTGCACCCACACAGCTCTCCGTAAGGTTAGGTGTACATTCCTTCCCACCATTTTGTGGTGTAGAATGGACAATACAATTTTTGGTTCTATTTCCTTCTTCACCACAGGTCACATTTTCACCAGTCACTGTCAAACAATCTGACCATATAGATGCACATGTTTCATTACAATCTCTTTCACAATCCGAATTCACACAATCAATGTAATAAGGATCGATCGGATCACCATTTCCTGGACATGCTTCACCGCCTTCGAGTGGTGGATATTGTATCTCCCACCAAATCGCTTGTTGGCCTGGCCTGGTGTAATTGCTATCACATAAATCAACGAGTGGGTCGGAGACGCACTTATCTTCTAACAAAATCGTCACAACGCAATTTTGTCGAAGAAGAAAATTTGTATCGTTCAACTTTGCGTCAAAATCTTCAACGGTAACTGGTACTTGAAAATACAAATATACCAACTCGTTAAGATCGTTGTAAACCTTTTCAACATCGCCAGTAACAGTAATGTCGGGTTCCACACCACCAATTACGTCAAACCGCACCCAATTGTCATTGATTAAGACTATCTCGTTCATATCGTATGTACCAGAATCATTTGTAAATGTCATATTGTTTAACGTATACGTAGTACATTGTTCGCTGAAACACGACGCATCGTCTTGCACCAATGCAGATTGATCATATTTGCAATTTCCTTTGGTCATGCAACCGAGACAGGTTGCACCATCTGCAGTAAGACCATCCGCTTCACACGTCGAACAAACCCTGTCAAAATAGGTGGTGTTTTGCGGGGCAGCATACTCGGTCACCGGACACTTGCTTAAAGGTGTGCAAACCCGATTGCTTGTTGTGGTTTCATTGACCGAAATGAATTCAAAGCCTGAACATTCTCGGAGAGCTGAGCATTTTCTATTGGTATAATCTGTCGCCAAAATCCGAATGTATTGCTGTGTAAAATCACACTCTGTCAAATTTGAACAACTCCGATCCGAATCAATTGTTTCGTTGACAGAAATATATTCGGTGGCCAATGTGCTTTGTAAGTTGTGTCTGCTTGCCAATGTACTGGAAGGACATGACACCGAAAACGTCTTACCATCTCCGCAATGTAAACTACATTTAAAATGTCTGGTTTGACCAGGCTGTGCAAACATGTTTGAATAAGTGTCTATATGACCATTTCCGCCAAAATCCTCTATCTCTCTGAGTTCTGTACTGCTACACGATGCAGTTTCTGTTTCTATGATATTATGATAACCGTTCCATGTAACTCTTATGAAATCAGCGTCGCCGTCGCACGCTACAACATTTTGTCCAGTAAATCCAACATCAATATATTGAAAGTTTGGTAGTTCTATAGCCGGTTGCACCGGTATAACAGGGTTATCATCGAAGTGATCGAAATTGTTGGGATCGTCTGGGTAGAGGTCAGCATTGTCGCCAACACCGTCGCCGTCCGAGTCTACGCTCTCGCTGGGATCTAATGGGAAGGCATTCTCAGTATCGAGAACACCATCACCATCATCATCGGTATCAATATTGTCGCCAGCACCGTCATTGTCCGAGTCTGTGTTCTCGCTAGGATCTAATGGGAAGGCGTCAGCATTGTCGAGAACACCATCACCATCATCATCGGTATCAGCATTGTCGCCAACACCGTCGCCGTCCGAGTCTGCCCACTCGGTGGCATCGTTTGGGAAGGCGTCTGCATCGTCTGCAGTACCATCATTGTCCGAGTCTGTGGTCTTGCTGGGATCGTCTGGTTCGCAAACACCACATGCGACAGGACAAGCACGAAGAACTTCTTCAGTGTAGGCGCTGTTGGATAAGCTACACCAAGATGGATTCGCTACAACGCCTCCAGCCTCGCCACCGTTGCACGATGAGGTGCCAGAGCCATATAACAAATCCCACCAACTGGGATCGTCGGCGCAAACTGGTGCAGCTGCTGCAGCAGCTGCAGCTGCTGTGGCACCAGTAGGATTTGTAATAGTTCTACACACTTTCAACGGCTCGCATATTCTGTTTTGTGTTTCTGAATAATTTTGAAACATATATTCACTAATCGCACAATCGGCAAAATCAATACTAAGACAAATTCTATCGTGCGTCAAATTATTGGCTTGTGCAATATATTCGCCCGCCGAATAATTACACGGTGGTGATAATTCGGTGCAAACTCGATTGGTGGTCTCCGTTGCAGGCGTCAATTCAAAGTGAGTCGATGTATTACAAACGGTCACATTTGTACAAACCCGATCAGTGTAAAGTGTATAGTTTTGTTCTTGAAATTGAGAATCGTAGTCACAAAGGGTAATCGGACTACAAATTTTGTTTGTGCCCGTACCATTAACAGTAGCATCGGTTTCGTTTGCCGAAATATATTCGACGTCATCGATGCAAACATTTAACAATTTACATCTAGTATCAAACACCAGATTCGGTATTTGATACATATATTCGTCTGCAGCACACACTGACCCCAGAAAACAATGTGTCGCATTAATCTTGAAATATCCTTCATCGCACACTTCTTGACAAACATTTGTATTGTTGACACACTGTGGTGGGAAAGCAGGAGTACCATTTTCACACGTACAACTAATGAAATCACAGCATTCTTCGGGTCTGCAAATATGTCCTTCACATTGTTTGCTCCCATCCCAACTGCCAACTTCGGAAGGATCTGCAAAATTATCAGTATTCACACATAAATTGTTTTGGTGGTGTTCGGCACAAGTATCCACCGCTAAACAACAAGTTTCAACATTGGCTACATTAGTTTCGCTGCATCCATCAACACAAACATCGTCAAATTTACCCGTATTAAAACGTTCAATTTCCCAGGAGACTAATCCTGCTGTTTCGTATCGATAATTGCCAGGTGGACGGACAAATCCTGTCATTGACGGTATAAGTTTACAATCGAAAAACTCCGGACAGGATGTACCACATCTTCCGGCTGCTTCATTCCATTCATGACACCGTTCACAACAGGACAGAATATCACTGTTTTCATCACACTCTTCAGTTATGCATTTTGCATTCGGTATATAACCTTCAAAGTGAAAGGTTCCTTCAGTAGTTTCAATATGATTATTAGTACATAACCCAGTAGTTGGACACTTTGCTTCTGAACAGACACCTGTATCACAATACATATTCGCACCACAGGGGTCGGGTATACCAATGGCAGCACCAAAAGAATCGAGTGCTGAACAAGCGCAGGGCTCCGGATTGATATGATTCCCATAAATATTATTACACGGTGTACCGGGTGCTGCAGAACAGAGACTAATTGCTCCTACACAATAGGGTTCTTCTTCTGTACAAAGACCACTAATACCACAGCCACAATATTTACCCCCATCCTCATCCGGTAATTCATTCTTAAATAATCCCACTTTGTTTTTACAATTTGTAATTGCAATATCACTGCATTTTTCTGAATCAGCTAACTTTGCCCGGCAATACTTTTGACCTGATTGGCAAGAGTATGGTGAGGAGACAGTGGTGCGGTAGCGAAGGTTTAGTTGAAGTGCTCCATCATAGATGGTACTACTACTCAGATAGGTAGAAGGAAATTGACAACGACAACCAGTTTGAATATCCAATTCTGCAACACCGTTAAAACTAGAACAGTAGTCCGGATCAACACAGTGACCATATTTACTGTTACAGTGGGTAGCATCTACACATTGGGTTGTACAAATGTTGGTTGTACATTTAACACTGGTTTTGTCATAGCCTATTTGAAAGGGAGCAACTTCCCCTTGCCAACATTGGCAAGTGGAAGTTGCTGCTGTATCAGCAACCCATTCACCGGACGCCAATAACTTGAGAGGTTTACAATCTGGACTGTGAGGAAAATCTATATCGATGTGGGAAGATTTAGAACAAAACGCAGAGGTACGGATAGTCGCAGAGGTACGAGTGGTACAGAATTCTCCAATATCACACAGTTCGGGTGTAGTCTCGCCGGGAGTATTACAGAGACATTGGTAGGGTGGTTCGCTCGTGGCGGCAGTGTTGACCGGACATGGTTGTCGACAACAGAATAGTGCATTACAGGGTTCCGCTTCTGTACCACAGAAACGACTATTGAATTTATCAGCACAGGTAATAGAAGCATCATCACTACATTGTTTCTTGGTAACACATTGAGTACTACGGCCAGGTTCCCCAGTTAATCCGGGTAAGCAAGAAATACAGACCGCACTCAGTTTCTCAGAAGAAGGTTGATAAGTACCGGCATCACAATCTGTACAAAAAGTAGTAGGATTAGACCAATCCATACCCTTCCCTGCTGCACAGAATAGACAGGAATCACCGCTACCTCGATATTTACCGGTCTCACAGCCAATACATTCCAGATCATGGTTCGCTTCACAGGGTCTGGCCAACGTATCGCCCGGAAGACAGGCAGGTGTACATGTGTTACAGGAAGTCTGACCCAATTGATCTTGGTAGCCATCGGCCAGACCAGAACCTCCAGGGTTACATAACTTGCAAAAACTTTGACCGACTTGATCCTGATATCGGCCAATTTGACAGTTAATACATGCATTTGTAGAGGTGGTATATTTGCCACTAGAACAACCAGTACAAGGTTTATTTATAGCATCAAAGATGGCAGGACTCTCACATTCATTGCAGTCACCTTTATTACCAGTAAATTGACCACTAAGAGAAAAGATAGTTGCTGGATTCTGATCTTGATACGTACCAGCATTACAATTTTTACAGCCACCTATACCACGCCCATCTGCTGCTACCTTACCTTTCCCACAGGTTTTACAGGCAGCATTTGATTGGTCTGCTTGTTGTTGATATTGACCCGTTGGACAGGAAGGACATATAGTTTGTGCATCAATATAGTAAGTACCAGCTTTACATTCTTCACATGCTGATACATCATTAAATACTGAATATCTACCACTGGGACAATTCTTACATGTGTTTGAATCCTTGTATTTACCCGGAACACATGTATTGATACATGATCTAAAGTTGGGGGCGTTAGTCTTACCATTAGGACAATTCTTACAGTCTGCTTGGGTATGTCCAAACTCTTCTTGGAACATACCGGCATCGCAATCAATACAACTATCACCAGATACTGCAATACATTCCTGTTGTTTGCCCCTCCCACAAGTGGTGGTACAATCCTTACAGGGCTGTTTGTGATTTATTATATCATTATATTGACCAGTAGGGCAATTAGCACAACTAGCGATAGCACCTTCCACAGTACATAGGTACCCCTGACCCAGTAAATTACAATTGGTACAGGTTTTACAAGAACTTTGGTCTCCAGAATTTTGATAGGTATCTATTGCACAGGGTTTACAAAAACTGCCAGCCGACGTGACAATAAAAGAACCTGCGTCACATTCAAGAAAATCGACAGCCTTTGTTCCCTGTATCAATAGATTAAGAACTACAAACAATATTGTTTTCATTTTACTCTTAGAAACAAATCTTATATAGTCTGATTTTTCGAACCAAATATGAGTAGTAATCCGAAAAAAAATTTGGATCGATTGTAGTATAAAATAATAGTAAAAGTAAAAGAAGGTAAAAAATGCGGTGTATCTTTTGTAATGTACCATTGACATATTATATTAATGCTGAACATGCCAGTCGACAGTCATGCAGACAGTCACAGTCAGGCTACCATGAATTTCAATCAAACGGGTGTTTTAATAAATTGTATGCATTTCTTTTCCCGCGAAAAACGGAATCTCGCGAATCATTATTGAAACATCGAGAACAAAGAAGAAATACAATTTAAATTAAAAGAACAGAAATGAACAGAAATGTAGTTATAATATATAGTCAATTAGACTATTTAACAAATCAAAATAGAATTAGAATGTCAGTTTTAAGAAGAATAGAACCTAAACCAAAAATCAAGAATGAGATGATAATAATAAATCGGAGAAACCAAGAAACTATAATGATGCAAATTGAAGAAATCGCAGCCTTACAACAATCACAGCGTCAGAAAGAGATGGAAATCAGTGTTCTCCAAAAACAGAATGGGTTGTTAGAACAACAAAATGAAATATTACTTCATATGATTAATCAACAACAAGCATATATTAATAACTTGGGCGAATAGCTTGAGCAAAACGAATTACAAAACTTAAATATTTGATATAAATATAGTTCTATAAACAAACAGAATGAGCTTATTTCCTTGGTTTATACTTGTTATAATTGTAAATCTTTTGTGGTTGATTCAATTTATTGCAGAGATTCATTCTGATTCTATTGTTATTTGGTTAAACGTGTGTATGGTATTATCGTGGCTTTTGTTTGGTTTTGCATATTACAAAAGCCGTAAACAGAAAAGTTCCGTTTACCTACCAATTAAAACTCCAGAAACTGAAGATGAACTAATAGATATAGATGAACTAATAGATATAGATGAACAAATAGATATAGAAACTCCAGAAACTGAAGTTGAACTAATAGATGTAGAAATAACATAGGAATTTACTTTTATTTCCTTGTATTTTTTTATTTAATTGTATTTGTATCCAGGGATAAAATTATTTAATTCCATTAACCATCGTAGTTTATTGATATCTCTATTGCCCACAATGGTTATTAGATTTGGTATGGTTTTCTTGAGTTTGAATAATTCTGTCCATATTTCCCTCTCCGCTTCTGCTGTGCCCCTATCCCACATATCTCCTAATACTACAAGTGTATTTGTTGTATCAATCAGTTTCATACAGTCAGTAAAAAAAGGAAGATTACCTTCAATATCAGAAATAATATTATAGCGATTTCCAGTAACCACTGGAGCTTTAACTCTACTGATAAATTCAATAGACCCTAATTCCTCATCCTTCCGAAATGCTCTATATTCCTCATAACCTATTTTATCATCTTCTGCAATATAATACATTTTTGCAAAACGTTTTAAATCATTACCTGTAAAAACATCGTGCATATACATAAGACCGTTATCATCAATGACATCATATTGGTGGAAGTATTCAAGTAGTTGTTGTTCGTCTAAATCAACGGTATGTACTGTATATTCATACTTGTGGATCCAGAATTTCGGACTAAATTCATTGGTAGCATGATCTAGCTCACTTTTTGGATTTCCACCCTCTATACTGACATGGCGCCATATCTCTTTAGTTTCGGTACCAGAGGTATAACGACCAACAAAATGACGATAGAGTTCTAGTTGCTCCGGTAATGGATCCTTTGGTATATAACTACTTCGAATGTCATATTCGAAGATCGTTACTTCTTGACCCCTGTTTCCTTCAGAATCCACCACAGTTGCTTTCTGACCTTTGGGCAATTTAATCACAAATTCCCAATCAGAATTGGATCTAAGAACAGCTTCGATACTTAGTGCTGGTCTTTTATGAGGGGCACCAGCGGCATACGTTGTATCACAGCACATATTGTTGTAATATATAAATGGTAATGCACCGACGGGAGAATGACCACAAATGCCGAGCAGTTGGTTAAATGTACCGTATCTACCATTTATTGATTTTTTATATCCATTCTGATTTACATTTAAATTTAACCTGTAGAATCTACTCTGAATAGGGCCATCATCCAATGTTTGACCATATAATCGTTCTATAGTATTATGGGCATCGGCATCGCCAAGATTAACCATGTTTTGTATCACATCCGCCATAGTACGCAGGTTAGGATTGGCTAGAGTAGTCTTATTTTTATATGGATTTATCTTTGGTTCACGTTGTTTCTCAGTATAGAAGGAACCAAGTAAATTTCCTTGAGCTAATTCATCCCGAGTATATGGCGTTATATTTCCAAATTGAGTCATAAAACTATTAAAATCTGTGTTTAATAAGATATTAATTTTTTCTTCAGCATTGTTGAGAATATCTGTTGCATTATCTTCTTGAATCCAACGATTATCTTCCTCTGCTCTGAGAATTTCATAGTCTTTGCGTTTATCTGTTTCCTCCCTCGTTTTATTTAGAGTTCGTCTTTGCTCTGTTCGTAAACCGCTGCGGACTGGTCGGGTTGTAATACAGCCATGGGACAATTTAATACCACTAGGTAATAGGTGAATAAGTGGTTGTTTATTTTGACAACAATGGAGAAGATATGGAATATATGCATCAGAAAACAACATACTTAACTCGTCACTCGTTTTATTGGTCTCACCACCGAATGTAGTCCTGATTAACATATCGATTCTGGCCTGGGCTGTTTTCTCCTCCGACGGTGGGACAACATACTTCATACTTTTATCATTATCCGCAGAATTATTTAGTTTCTTTAATCCTTCCGGAAATTCATAATTCAAACCGAGAGTTACATTGGATTCTTCAGACTCTTGTGCGCGTTTCCAGACGTCCAATGCGTTGGTATCGAAAGACCATCGTGCAAATTCATCGAAATCGATCTCGCCATCCGCGTTTGAATCATTTGTTTGGAGGGCTGCAAAAGCTTCTTCGGGATCTTCTCCGGCCTGCTCATATCCACGACGAAGTTCTTCGAGCGAAATACGACCCGAACCATCGACGTCATATTTGTCAAAAGCTTCGCGAAGTTCGGCTAAAACATTGTCAGGAATAGGCGTTTCTTCTTCCTTCTGTTCTTCTTCTCCTTCCTTCTGTTCTTCTTCCTCAGACTCTTCCTGCTCACCGCCAGATTCCTCTTGTTCGGTCAATTCGCCGACAGATTCCTCTTGTTCGGTCAATTCGCCGACAGAGGAGGCATCTGTCTCTTCATCGGAGCCAACTTGTGCCGGCTCTTCCACCGGCTCTTCCACCGGCTCAAGAGCCAGTTGTGTCTCAATCAACCTTGGAGCTAAGTTTTGGATCATTTGTAAAATTTCCGACAATTCCAGTCCATTTTTGTTTGTGTCAAACTTATTTTTCAACAAGAATGTGTTTCCTGTTAATTCGAAGTAATTCAACAGATCTGATAATTCATTAATTGATATCCTATCATTAGTATCTATATCAAATTTGGTGAATAAATTATTTAGGAATTCGGTTGGTAATGCGGCAAATAACTGTGATTTATCTTTACTATCTAATCCATCGATAAATTGCTTTGCCATTGTCTTCAATCTATTATTGATAAACCATTCTTTAAATTGAGACAATGTGGCTTGGTTTTGTGCAGTCATTTGTTTCATAGCCTGCTTATAACTATATAGTTGAAGACCGTCTGTATTTCTACTTTTTGCTTGACCAATAAACATCTTTTCTCTAACATTCGTAGTTTCTCGAATAATAGTATGCAGTTCACTGTTCACTATTTTTCCATCTTTATTTGTATCTGCTCTTTTTCCCATCCCAGAGGCCTCATTTTCTAGTTTTGGTCTTTCTTTTTCTAGATATTTCAAAAGTTGCGTTAAAACAGGATTGCCATTCCATTTAATTAGAATATCAAATTTAAATTTAAGCAATTGATCAAAAAAGGTTTCGAATTTTGTATTATATTGTCGTTCTTCTAGAGGTATTTGTTTTTGATATTGTTCATAGGTTAATACTCCTTCAACAGATTGATTTGTTTTGCCGGCCTCGGATGGTTGAAGTACAAATTGTTGAAACATTTTATTTCATAATATATTCTTTATATAGTAATAAAACATAGAAAACTTGTCATTATAACGAGGGGAAAAAAAAGGTCGGCACCTAACATAGTAAAAACATAGTATTATTTAATTTGGATCCCATATTTATTTAGGCCCTTCTTAAGCATGTGATAGGTAACCTTTACATTAGGTTCCCCTGCCCATTTACGATTTACTGCCGGTGTTATCTTTTTACTCAGTCCAAAATCAATAATCTTCAGGTTATCATGCTTATCCAACATCAAATTCAATGCATTACCATCATTGTGAAGAATTTTTAACAAATCCAATTGGTTCATGATATCTAATAGATCTTTTTCGAATCTAACACTATTACAATTTAATACGTCTACTACCCTGGCTTCCATCGCTTCCATAAAAAAACGCCGTTTATCCAAATCTACATGCAAAATTTGTGGTGCAATACCGACAGCGGCTGCTTGACACTGGAAATCAACTTCCTTTTGAATCATCTTGATGGATTTTTTCGGACGGAATTGTTTACAAGCACATTGTAGACCGTTCGGAAATCTAACTAAGGAGACAATGCCATCTTTCCCGTCTTCTCCGAGCTGTTTAATAATTGTAAAGTCTTCCATTTGAGAAGATTAAAGGTCTATTTATAGAAAAAATATACCATATACTGGATTTAAAAAGGCATATTTAATATTTATCTTTTGCGTTTCCTATTTCTATCAGACTAGCAATTCTGTACATACTCAGAGGTATACTTTGTTACATTTTTCAAATAAGAGAGATGTTTTTGATCTTCTAGATTACATCTATACATTCTTTGTTGGTATTTGTAGTTCATAGTAGGTATTGAAAATATTATTAACATATGTCGGTATTTACTTAGTATAACTACATCCAAGAATGAATGCATTCCTGAATTACTGTGTTTATCGTGCGCAACCAAAAGAGAAAACTCCACCTAGTTCACCTAGTTCACCGATCCCACCTGCAATAAAATGCTGTGCAAATTTTAACTGTAATTCATTTGCAGATGAAGATTCAAATTGGCTCAAGTTAACGTACAGTCAAAAACACCATTATTTCTGTACTGAGTACTGTAAAAATGATTGGTTGAATGATCCGAGTCAAATTGGCTCTTGGTCACCACCAACAGAACCGGAGAAGGAGAAAACGGAGAAGGAGAACATCATCCCAGTTCTACAGTTGAATTAAAAATATTTTTTTGGAGAAAATGTTAAACATATATCTCCAAAAAATAGAGACACTCTTAACCAAATATAAACCAAATATAAAAATGACTCTTCCAAATAAAATACAACATCCCCGAAACAAGAAGGATCGTTCATATCCGAAAAATAAAAATTACAAGAACAAGAACAAGATTGGTGAAATAATCATTAAAGGGCCGGTTTCGATCAGAGATCTGCCGGTTACCACTGTTTTAATTAAAACAGTGGTAACCACTCCTGTCAAAAAAAGATCTAGAAAAATCACATGTCCATCTATTAAAAAAGACAGAAAACAAAAACTTTTTGATAAAAGAGTTGAAAAATTAAACTTAAAAATTGGAAGCATCAATTATATTGGCATTGGAGATGATTTATATCAATGCCAAGTTGTTAGGATTCATAATTTTAAAGTTGGTTTATTCTTAGAAGGGAGATCTTATCCAACAATCCAAGATGCTGATACATATTCTTTGAAAACTTTTAAGATTATGATTGGTCAAGGTCAATATTTAATTCAAAAAAAAAAACGACGCATGAAAATGAAAAAAAAAAGCCGTATTAGACTATAAAGTTACTAAGTTACTAAGTTACTATGATGAAAACTTGCTGTGAACCGTCATGTCGTGCAATAGTCTATATAAATATTGGTTCCTTTCTAGTTTGTATTTTGATCCAATACCTTTTTGGGCCAATGATATCACATAAACAATTAAATCTATAATTTTTTTTTTTTATATGCTAGGGTGATGCTATTAATTGATCACCTATTAATCGATCACTCTCTTTTGTCGCGAATACGTTGGTTGGAACTGTTGGAAATTCAATTTGGGGTTGAACGGGGTGTTGTATTTCACTTAACATCTCATTATACTCGTTTTCAATATCATCTGCATCAATTCCATCAATCAAATCTGTTGAACTAATAACTTCATTCAGTTCACAAGCATCACTAATCATTTCCGACAATGTTTCCTGCATATCTTCCACTTTATCAATATCATTTGCCTTTAAAAATTGTTTAAATGTCTTTGTTGTAAGTTTGATGGCGTTCAGATGCATTTTTGTAACATTTAAAGATTCCAATGTATATCTCTTATTCAATAAAGACAGCATCCGATTTTCGAGTTGCTTTTGATGATGCCGAATCAGCAGAATTCTTTTGACATGTCGAATGGATTCGGATTTACAGTTCATCTTCTTTTTCGCTTCCGATCTCTGTTCATCTATTTGTTTTTGATATTTATCAATTAAACATTGTAATGTCTGTTCAACATTCTGTAAAGATTGTATTGATTCTACTATTTGTATGGCCTTACTTTTCCCAAAGAAATTTCCCATACATATTATTTCCAATATTATAGTATTTATACTCGTTCCAACTGGTCAGAAAAATGCTGGCAGTTTCGTTCTATAAACCACGAGAATATTTTAGTGGGACTTTCAATAAGATTGTAACCTGGATGACGGCAGGTGAGTATTGCCATTGTGAATTAGTGGTGACCTCCAAACCCGATGACCTGATGACAGTAGTTAAAAGGGTATATGCAAAGGCTAGTAAAGGTGAATATGAAGAAAAAGACTGTAACCGTATATTAGGACAGATTGAGAAGTTTTTTTTTGCAACCCATTTCAGAGATAGTATACAATCGAGCGATACAATCACACTCTCATTTTCATTATTATGGGGTTCACCGATGTCAGTACGTGTCTTAACACCGACCTCACGCGATTCTTGGTTTAAAATCCCCGAATCAACGGATAGTACTGCTAATATTATTAAGCTTCCTTATGAAACACCGGAGCATTTGACAGAAACTATTTCATTCGCTATAGAAGAATTAGGTAAGGACTATAATCAATCAGGGGCTTTATTTTCATGGTTACCATTTACCTCGAATCATCACAAGAGGCAGCAAAAATCCTATTTCTGTTCTGAATTTTGTGCTACCGCTTTACAAAGGATCGGATATATCGACAATGTGGATGCTGAACACTGCACCCCCAATTCACTTTATTCTACTCTTGAACAGAATAGGATTTAAGTCAACCACAAGAAAGCTACCGAATCCGTTCTATAAATAGGTTTAAACAATGTCCTAAAAATATGGAAGATACAGAGATAAATATTGATAATGAACAACCAATTCTTCTATTCGGAATACCGTTACGGTTCAATTCAACACAATTAATATTTCGAGAATTCACGCGCTTTGCTACAATTATGGCGGGCCTTGTAACTTTGATTGGTGCTGTTTTTCTGAAAGTCTGGCCGGTAGAACAATGGTATGAGACACGCTTCTTAGTACTACTTTGTTCTTTACTTACTTTGATACAACACGGTTGTATCTATGCAAATCTACTGTCAAACGGCTGGGGCAATGATAAGGGTAAATTCTGGTGCGATGTCAAAATAATGATTGTTAGAGGCTTTAATACTATTCGAACCACACTAAGATTAGTCATTACACCTCTTTTATTTGTAATTTATGCTATGGAATTACAGGTCACCGAACCGTTGACTATTCTGTTCTGTACTATGCTTGCGATAATTAGCGAATTGCAGACTGGATTATCTGAAAATCAAAACCAATATGATATCTCAACAGAGACAAAGTTTGTGGATACTAACAACCAATTACTATTAGAACCTTTACACCAGTTCCAAAAAGAACATATTCTACAAAGGGTAACCTTTACCCCCTTAGTGACCGGCGCTGTAATACAGTTTGTGTTAATTACAAGTTTGGGATTTTTTGGTCAAACAAAAACTCCCACTGCCCCTATCATTATCATTATTTATTTAACACTACTATTATTAATGGCCGGGTTATATTTACGGCGCAAATGGACATTTGTAGAATATGGGATCTATAGATCAATCGTGGATATCATTATACTATTAGTACTTACGGTAGCTATACATTTTTTTTAATTAGAAAAAGAAATTATTTTTTATTTTACCCTTCGGGCTATAAAATACCAGTAAGAAAAACATCTCTTTCCGAGATATTGCCCGGATCTGATGCTGGGACAATGTGTACTGGTTCCGCTTCTCTCATTTGAGGCCAAGAGCGCGAACGAGTCAACCCGGTAGTGACACGGGGGATATAGATATTTTTAATTTGTTGAGGACGTCGATATTTACGAATGAGAACTAACAATATTACAAACAAGACTGGTACAACCCATAAGGAATGAAGCCACGCTAGTTGAGAGAGATCACAAGGACACGTTGTATTACCAAGACTAGTATTTGAATTATTATAAATATTATGTCGGAGATAAATTGGCGACGGTGTGGATGGCTTCGGGAGAATGGGATCGGTTGGATCGGATTGATTCGTGGTAGGGTTCGTGGTAGAGTTCGTGGTAGAGTTCGTGGTAGAGTTCGTGGTAGAGTTCGTGGTAGGGTTCGTGGTAGAGTTTGTGGTAGGGTTCGTGGTAGAGTTCGTGGTAGAGTTCGACGTTGGCGCTTCGCGACGATATAGACTCGATTCATTTTGTACTTGAGTGTGGTTGGGGGAGATTGCTTCTGTAATTGGAGTATTATTGGAGTTATTTCTATATATATCAGTTAAATTAAAGACGCTATGACATCGAATTACAGTTGGACATGTCCACAGTGTTATTCCCTCCAATTGATAGATTGGTTCACACATCTATTTAGGTTCACACATCTATTTTTCTATTACTAAACTACACTAAAATAATATATGATTAACATATTAATAATATGTTAATAAACATTATGTTTTATATACAAATGTATTATTTACAATATGTCCCAGCTATCGTAACTGTTAAACAAAACACTGGGAAAAGGAAGATGACTAAAATAAGCAGCTTGTACAACAAAACTAA
>Ga0209197_1000111_pt1 | contig 58205 bp, 50 predicted proteins | sample COGITO_mtgs_1105_4_FD_184802 | JGI IMG/M metagenome (GOLD analysis project Ga0209197, IMG submission 184802) | Pelagic marine microbial communities from North Sea - COGITO_mtgs_110512 (SPAdes) (version 2) | ecosystem: Environmental > Aquatic > Marine > Epipelagic ... | reverse complement strand
GATATATGACAGCTGTCATTACAAGAGAGAAAATAATATAAGTTGTATATTTTGTTCTACCTGCAATAGCTCCAGAAACAATTGTTGCAGTAGTTGCTGCAAACATTGTTTGAAAGAATAAATCTGCACCTTCACCTTGGAATAAACCACTCCAGAAGAACCATCCGTTCGAAGTATCTCCATACATTAGAGAATAACCAACTAGCCAGAAGGTTATAGAACCTACACAGATGTCTAATATGTTTTTCATTGCGATATTTACCGCATTTTTTGCTCTTGTCATACCAGACTCTACTAATGTAAAACCTGCTTGCATTAAGAAAACTAAGATACCTGCAATTAGCATCCAAAGCATTCCCATATCTCCATTGATTTGTTCAACGGCCTTGGCAACTTCTGTTGCTGGAGCGTCTTGTAATAATGTTAAGAATAAACTCATAGTTATAAAATTTTAGTTAGTTTTTGAAAACCTACGAAGTTTGACCTTCGCAGGTTGATTTTATTTTCTTTTTCAGAGAATTTTATTAGAAAGAGTATACTGCAGCTAGTGCAAAAGAGCTTAAAGCTTTATCACCTACAAATGCTGCTTCAGAAGCAGAGTCTAATCTTAATTCTGGGATTATTGTTAAAGAACCTATTGAGTAATTTCCTGTTAAAGTAGTTGCAAACACGCTAGAATCTTCAACACCAGTTCCGATTGCACCGAAATCACCGTCTTCAACAAAGTATTCAGTTCTTAAACCAATTTTAAATGAATCAGAAGTAGCTATCTGTGGGTATAATGCTGCGCCATAGAATCCTGGAGCCTCGTCTCCTGAGAAATAAGCTGCGTTAAGTCCTAAAAAGAAAGTTTCTGACACATCAAAACCACCTGTAAAATCAATTTCATAAGCTCCTGAGTCATATAAGAAATTAAAGTATTGACCAGAAAGACCTAATTGAGCTCCAAATGCATAACTGCCAGTTGGGTTATATTCAGTAGCATCAGTTGGATTCATGATTGCTAACATTAAAGAAGTATTTTCTGATAATGTAAAATCTGCTTTTAATCCTGTATGGCTGAATGGTCCATAAGAAAATAAGTAAGAAGTACTGTAGTTAAAGTTTGCAGTAGGAGAAATTACTTCGTATCCTAAGAAAGTATTGAAGTTACCAATAGTAAGCTTTACTTTGTCAGTCACATTCCAATAAGCATATAATTGGTTTACAATTGATGAGTTTCCTACTGAGTTAAATACGGCATCAACTCCTCTTGGTCCGTATACCATATCTGCAACAAAACCAACTTTCTCTCCCTCGTAAGCAGCAACCAAATTAATCATACCAAGAGCAAAACCTGGTTGGTTTGCAAATGAACTACCTGGAGCAGTATCGTAATTACCTCCACTGATATTGCCTCTAAAGTAAGTGTCTACGCTTCCGCTTAATGAAAATGTTTTTTCTTCTTTTTCCTGTGCTGTTGCAATGAAACTCACTGCTAATAAAGCTGTTAAAATAATTTTTTTCATGATTTTTAATGTTTGTTAATGGTTGATTTGATTAATATTTTTTCAAAAGTATATATTTTTTTTAAATTAACAAGGGGGTGATTTTTTAAATAGTACACTATTTTAGTATATACCCTTAAAAAAAGGGGGGTAAAATTAAGATAAGTATATTTTTTTGTTTATTAGAGGTGTAAAATATTGGGTTCACAAAAAAATACAGTATAATTATGAGATATTCATAAAAATGCATCTTTTGTAAAAAAATTTGTAATTATTGTACTTTCGCACCTATGAAATATTCATTTTCTTATTTAATTTGTTTAGAATTCTTAGGTTTTCGTTTTTCTGGTTGGCAAAAACAGACAAATGCAAAAACTTTACATGATATGGTAGATAAATCTTTGTCCTATGTTTTTGAGGATGCACTCTATAAAACTATTGGTGTGGGCAGAACGGACGCAAAGGTGTCTGCAAACTCTTACTATTTGCAGCTATTTAGAGATACTGAAATTGATGAAGCTTTATTTATAGATTCTTTAAACTCTAATTTTTCTCCTGACTTTAGGGCAGTATCAGTGCAAAAAGTAGCAACTAACTTTAATATAATACAAGTTTCTAAGACAAAAGAGTACCATTATTATTTCTCTTTTGGTGAAAAGAACCATCCTTTTGCTGCTCCATTTATTGTAAATATTGATGAAATTTTAGATGTTAATAGTATGGTGAAAGCATCAAAACTATTCGAGGGTGAACATTATTTTCATAAATATTGTACCAAACCAAGCGCGCAAACAATATTTAAAAGAACTATTGCGTCTTGTGAAATTGTAAAGAATGATATATTAACTGCAAATTTTTTTCCTGAAACATCTTATATATTAAAAGTGAAAGGAACTGGCTTTTTGCGTTATCAAATCCGTTTAATGATGGCGACTTTATTCGAGGTTGGTAAAGGTAATCTTGATCTAGATTTTGTTGAAGCTTCATTGCAAGAGGATAATGACAGAATGTTCTTAAGGAATATTGCGCCTTCTTCTGGTTTACAATTGTATAATGTTAAGCTAGATTTATAGTTTTTAGATATGTTTGTTAGCGTTCTGCCAGTTGTATGCTTATTTTAAGAGAATAGTTTTATCTCATTTAGAAAAGTAAAACGAAGTAGTAGTTTTAATTATGAGATTGCTATTTTTTTGTAAAATAGTAGACTTCAATGAGGTAGATTTAAAAAGAGATAGTAAGCACGGTTTCTGTTTTTCTCAAAATAGATTGAAAAGAAAAATCCACCTTATTATAAGATGAATTTTGAAATAGTATATATAAGGAGTGAATTATCCCTTTATGATTCCTCTAGAAATTACAATTTTCTGAATTTCAGAGGTTCCTTCATAAATCTGTGTAATTTTAGCATCTCTCATTAAGCGCTCTACGTGGTAATCCTTTACAAAACCATTTCCTCCATGAATCTGAACAGCTTCAACGGTATGCTCCATAGCTACTTTAGAGGCATATAGTTTTGCCATAGCAGAAGACATATCGTAATTGTTACCTTGGTCTTTGTCCCAGGCAGCTTTCATAACCAACATTCTAGCAGCTTCAATTTCTGTATGCATATCTGCTAATTTAAATGCAATTGCTTGATGATTGCAAATTTCTGTACCAAACGCCTTTCGTTCTTTAGAATATTTTAAAGCCAATTCATACGCCCCAGCTGCAATTCCTAAAGCTTGGGCAGCAATCCCAATTCTACCTCCAGAAAGTGTTTTCATAGCGAATTTAAATCCGAATCCATCTTCACCAATTCTGTTTTCTTTTGGCACCTTTACATCGTTAAATTGTAACGTGTGAGTATCTGAGCCACGAATTCCTAATTTGTCTTCTTTTGGCCCCACATGAAAACCTTCTGCTCCTTTTTCTACAATAAAAGCATTAATTCCTTTATGACCTTTTTCCCTATCTGTTTGTGCAATTACCAAATAAACGTCTGCACGTCCACCACTAGTAATCCAGTTTTTTGTTCCATTAATAAGATAATGGTCTCCTTTGTCTTCTGCAGTTGTCGCTTGCGAGGTAGCATCTGAACCCGCTTCTGGTTCACTTAAGCAGAAGGCACCAACAAATTCGCCTGTTGCTAGCTTTGTTAAGTATTTTTGTTTTTGAGTTTCAGAAGCATAGTTTGTAAGTCCGTAGCAGACTAAAGAATTGTTTACAGAAACAATAACAGAGGCAGAAGCATCAATTTTAGAAAGTTCTTCCATGATTAATACATAAGAGATCGAATCCATTCCGCTTCCTCCGTATTTTGGGTCTACCATAATCCCCATGAAACCGAGATCTCCCATTTTTTTTACTAATTCTTGCGGAAATTCTTGTTTGTTGTCTCTTTCTATAACTCCTGGTAATAATTCTGTTTGCGCAAAATCTCTTGCAGCATCCCGAATCATGATGTGTTCTTCTGTTAAACTAAAATTCATGCTATATTTTTATGATAATTATAATATTCTGCGACAAAGATATCGATTTCGTAACCTATTTTCAAGAGACATTTGTTAATTTTACAATTATGAATAAAAAAGAGATTTTTGCGATCGGTTTAATGTCTGGAACTTCTCTAGATGGTATCGATTTGGTCTATGTAAAATTCTTAAAAAAGGAGTATTCATTTTTTGAGATTATACATGCAGAAACAGTCTCTTATACAAAAGAATGGAAACAGGTCTTAAAGCAGGCAATTCACCTCTCTTCGGAGAAGTTGTTAGATTTAGATGTTGTTTATGGTAAACATTTAGGGAGTGTGCTTGTTAATTTTATTTCGAATTATAAGATCACAAAAATAGATTTTATTGCATCTCACGGTCATACAATTCTGCATCAACCAGAAGAAGGAATTACCTTACAGATTGGTTCTGGGGCAGAAATCGCAAAAATAACACAACAAAAAGTGGTATATGATTTTAGGACACAAGATGTGCACCTAGGAGGGCAAGGAGCTCCTTTAGTTCCTATTGGTGATGAATTGTTGTTTTCTAAATATGATTTTTGTCTTAATTTGGGCGGATTTTCTAATGTGTCCTTTAAGAAAGAAAGTAAGAGAATTGCTTTTGATATTTGTCCGGTAAATATTGTTTTAAACCATTATGCAAATAAAATAGGTTTAGAATATGATGTCGATGGCAATATTGCTTCAGAAGGAGAGCTGAATAGACCTCTTTTAGAAAAATTAAATGCACTAGCTTATTATAATAAGAAAGCACCAAAGTCTTTGGGCTTAGAATGGGTACAACAAGAAATATTTCCGTTAACAGATATAATTGAAGAGGATATTTCTTCAGTATTAAGAACTTTTGTAGCGCATATTGCAATTCAGATATCAAAAATTATAAAAGATTCAGATTCTGTCTTAATAACCGGAGGTGGTGTTTTCAATTCTTTTTTGATACAGGAAATTGAAAATTACTCAAATATTAAGATTGTGCAAGCTTCAGATACCCTAATTAACTACAAAGAAGCTTTGATTTTTGCTTTATTAGGAGTGTTAAAGGTTGATAATCAGATTAATTGTCTAAAAAGTGTTACGGGTGCCCATAAAAATCATTCATCTGGTGTTGTTTGTTTGCCTTAGTTTTTAATTTAAAAATAACAAAAACTGTATTTTTTATATTAAATTTGTGGATATAAATATATTTAATAATAATTTCTAACAATTTAAAATAATGAATCAACTTTAACTTTTCTAAAAATGAAAATGTGGTGAAAATCGCAAAAAAATAGAAATTAAGTTGAAATATTTTAAACAAATAAGATGAAAGAATTATTAAAACAGTACGAGAATAAACAACCAGAAATTGTTTTTCATTGGAAAGATAAAGAAACAGTTGCAGAAGGTTGGGTGGTAATAAACTCTTTAAGAGGTGGTGCTGCTGGTGGCGGTACAAGAATGAGAGAGGGCTTAGATATGAATGAAGTATTATCTCTAGCTAAAACAATGGAAGTGAAGTTTACCGTTTCAGGACCCGCAATTGGTGGTGCAAAATCTGGAATTAATTTCAATCCGAATGACCCAAGAAAAAGAGGAGTTTTAGAGCGCTGGTATAAGGCCGTTACACCATTGTTAAAACATTATTACGGAACTGGTGGAGATTTAAATGTAGACGCTGATAAAGATGTAATTCCAATTACAGAAGATTGTGGCGTTTGGCATCCGCAAGAAGGTATTTTTAACGGGCATTTTAAACCAACAGTAGCAGATAAGATCAATAGAATTGGACAATTGCGTTTAGGCGTAATTAAAGTCATAGAAGACAAGCAATTTTCGCCGGATCTATCAAGAAAATATACGGTTGCAGATATGTTAACTGGTTATGGTGTTGCGGAGGCAGTAAAACATTATTACGCTATTTATGGTGGTAATATTAAAGGAAAAAGAGCAACCGTGCAAGGATTTGGTAATGTAGGTTCTGCAGCTGCATATTACCTAACACAATTAGGTGCTAAAGTTGTAGGAATTATAGATAGGGATGGAGGAGTTATCAATGAAGAAGGATTTTCTATGGAAGAAATGACTGCTTTGTTTTTAGGAAAAAATGGCAACACGTTGGTTTCTGAAAAGATGGTTTCTTTTGAAGAAATTAATAATAAAATATGGAGTTTACCAGCAGAAATTTTTATTCCTGCAGCAGCCTCAAGGTTGGTTTCTAAGAATCAAGTTCAAAAAATGATAGATTCGGGCTTGGAGGTAATATCTCCGGGAGCAAATGTTCCTTTTGCAGACAAAGAAATTTTCTTTGGACCTATAATGGAGTATACAGATAATCATTTAAGTTTATTACCAGACTTTATCTCAAACTGTGGTATTGCCAGAGTATTTGCTTATTTAATGGAAGCAAGAGTTACTTTGCCAATGGTAGATAAAGCCATTTTTGATGATACGTCTACTATTATTAAAAAAGCATTGCAAAAAACTTTTGAACAGCGTGCTTCGAAAACTAAAATATGTTCAACTGCGTTTGAAATAGCACTAAAACAATTGATTTAAATTAAATTATAAAATATGGAATCAATAATTATCATAGTATTTGTAATGGGGTATTTAGCAATTACCTTAGAACACAACTTGAAATTAGATAAACTTATACCGGCTTTAATTATGATGGCGGTTTGCTGGGCACTTGTTGCTTTAGGGGTAGATAATTTTTCACAATGGTTTGATTCTAGTCAGCACAGTTTAGTAGAAGATTTTGCAGAGATGGTGCATGATGATAAATTACATTTAGTAGAAGAAACATTGTTGCATCATTTAGGTAAAACAGCAGAAATATTAGTTTTCCTTTTAGGAGCCATGACTATTGTTGAAATCATCGATTATTTCGATGGATTTTCTACGATTAAAGGATATGTGAATTTTAAAAGTAAAAAGAAATTACTTTGGATGTTTTCTATACTAGCTTTTATTTTATCTGCTATTATTGATAATCTTACGGCGACAATCGTATTAATTTCAATTTTACAGAAAATTGTTAAAAAGAGAGAAGATAGAATTTGGTTTGCAGGTTTAACAATTATTGCTGCGAATGCAGGAGGTGCTTTTTCTCCTATTGGAGATGTAACGACCACTATGTTATGGATTGGTGATAAAGTAAGCACTGGAATGTTATTTATCTATTTGTTTATACCTTCTTTGTTATGTATGCTTGTTCCTTCTTTTATAGCAACTTTTTTACCAGCTTTTAAAGGAGATATTGAGTTTGATGAAAACGAAGTGGAAAAACCAAAAAGTCAGCACAGTGCCAGAATGTTATATTTAGGATTGGGTTCTATTTTATTTGTACCCATATTTAAGACAGTAACACATTTACCACCTTATGTAGGTATGATGTTATCTTTAGCTGTAGTTGCAACTTTTGCAGAGATCTATAGTAAGTCTAAGTTTTCTATTTCTACTATTGAAGGAGAGCAAGCAGAAGAACATACTTCAGGTGCACATCATAGTCCAGTGCATGCGTCTTTGTCGAAAATAGAAATGCCAAGTATTTTATTTTTCTTAGGAATTTTAATGGCAGTTGCTGCTTTAGAGTCTTTAGGAATTTTATTCAATTTTGCAGACAGCTTAAAGCAAGGAATTCCTTTAATAGGTTCTGAATTAGCAGGAGCAGGCGTTTCAGATTTAGTAGTTATTTTATTAGGAATCGGTTCTGCTATAATTGATAATGTGCCTTTAGTAGCTGCTAGTTTAGGAATGTTTTCTGAAGGGTTAGATGATCCTTTATGGCATTTTATAGCGTTTTCTGCAGGTACAGGAGGAAGTATGTTAATTATTGGTTCTGCAGCAGGTGTGGTTGCGATGGGAATGGAAAAAATAGATTTCTTTTGGTATTATAAAAAGATATCTTGGTTAGCATTGATTGGTTTCTTAGTGGGTTCTGCAGCATTTGTAGTGATTCGGATATTTGTGTAATTAAAATATTAAAAAATATAAACATGTCATTTTGTAAAAGCACAGAATGGCATTTTTTTATATAACAGAAAATGTATTCTATATATTTAGAAGCAATTTTAAAGAGGAATTGTCGTTAATTAGTAAGAACTTAAAAAAATAGTATATGTTGTTATTTATTCAAGAAAATAAAGCGTCGTTAGCAGAAACAGTTTCCGAAGAAAAAACGCTATCTATTTATAAATTAATTATGGATGGTGGTTTAGGGGGACAAATAATAATAGCCATTCTTTTTACATTACTAGCAGTCGGTTTGTATATTTATTTTGAACGTTTTTTTGCTATAAGAGCCGCATCTAAAGTGGATGAACATTTTATGGATCAAATTAGAGATTATGTATCTAACGGAAAGTTAGAGGCAGCAAGTGCACTTTGTGAGAACAAGAATACACCAACGGCACGTTTAATTAGAAAAGGAATTTCTAGAATAGGGAAGCCTTTAGAAGATATAAATACAGCCATAGAAACTGCAGGTAAATTAGAAGTGTATCAATTAGAAAAAAATGTAAGTGTTTTAGCCACTATTGCCGGTGCAGCGCCAATGATTGGTTTTTTAGGAACCGTTATTGGAATGATCATCGCTATTCATGAGATTGCAAATGCAGGGGGGCAAATAGATATTAAGATGCTTTCAGATGGTTTGTATACAGCTATGACCACTACTGTAGCAGGTCTAATTGTTGGTATTATTGCCTATATAACCTATAATCATTTGGTAGTAAGAACAGATAAAGTAGTCTATCAAATGGAAGCAATGTCTGTAGATTTTTTAGACTTGTTAAACGAACCAGTTTAGTATGAATTTACGCGGAAGAAATAAAATAAATCCTACCTTCAATATGTCTTCAATGACAGATATTGTTTTCTTATTATTAATATTTTTTATGCTTACATCTACTTTAGTAACCGTAAGTGCTATTGATGTTTTGCTACCAAAAGCTGGTGGGAAGACAGAAAATAGTAATTCTATTGCAGTTTCAATTACAAATAAGTCACTTTTTTATATTGATAAAACGAAGGTGAGTGCTACAAATTTAGAAAGTGAGATTTTAAGAAAAATAGGTATTGATAAGCAGAAAACAATTATAATTCGTGGAGATAAAGAGGTGCCTTATCGAAATATAATGAAGGTTATTGATATTGCAAATAGAAACAAATTAAAAATGATTTTAGCTGTAAAAGGCAAGTAATATGTCTGTTTTAGATACCCAACATAAACGCAAGTCAGCTGCAATAACTGCTGTAATTTTGATCTTATTTATTCTTGGAATTTTTAATTTTGGAATGCAATATTTAGATCCGCCAGAAGAGTATGGTGTGGCGATCAATTTTGGAGATATGAATGTAGGTTCTGGCGTATCGGTATTAAAATCTGAAAAAACGATACCCAAAGAAATATTAAAAACTCCAGCAGTTACTTCGCCGTTAAAAGAAGTTGCAAAAGAACCATTGGTTGAAAAAATTATTACAGAAGAAACTACTAAAGAAGTTCCAATAGTAGGAAAAGTAGCCAAAAAAAAGCCAACGCTAGTGCAAGATGTTGTTCAGAAAGAAGCTCCTAAAGTAGTAACAGAACCAAAGCCATCCAAAGAAAGCTTAGATGCTTTAAATAAGCTTTTAAACGGAAATTTATCTGATGGAAAACCAAAAGGAGAAGGAGATGATACTGCTGATGGTATAAAAGGAGATAAAGATGGCGAACCAATTTCATCTAAATATTATGGAAATACAGGAAGTGGTACTGGTGGAAATTACAATCTAGCAGGAAGAAAAGCACTATCTACACCTAAAAAGCAACCAGATTGCCAAGAAGAAGGTGTTGTAGTAGTTCGTATTACTGTAGCAAAGAACGGAAAAGTAGTGAGTGCTATCCCAGGAGTAAAAGGAACTACAAACACTGCACCTTGTTTGTTAAAACCTGCAAAAGAAGCTGCATTAAGTACCATTTGGAATTCAGATGGAGCAGCACCTGAAATTCAAACAGGAACTATTATCTATAAGTTTTCTTTGTCTAAATAATCTTGTATTTTTACACTTCTCGTATTGTTCTCTTTAAAGAGCTACAAACAACACTTATTTTAATATTTTATGACCTATAAAGAAATCTTAGATTGGATGTTTGTGCAATTGCCAATGTACCAAAATGACGGTAGCACTGCTTTTAAAAAAGATTTAACCAATATTTTAGCTTTGTCTAAGGAGTTGGGTTTCCCGGAGCAGAAGTTCAAGTCTATTCATGTCGCGGGTACCAACGGAAAAGGATCTACCAGTCATATGATTGCTTCCATTTTGCAAGAAGCAGGTTATAAGGTTGGTTTGTATACATCTCCACATTTGAAAAATTTTACAGAAAGAATTAGAATAAATGGTGTAGAAATTTCAGAGGAAAAAGTAACGGAATTTATAAATGGAAATAAAGATTTTTTAGAACAACAAAAGATGTCTTTTTTTGAAATGACAGTTGGTTTGGCCTTTGATTATTTTGCTTCAGAAAAAGTAGACATTGCAATTATTGAAGTTGGTTTGGGGGGTAGGTTAGATTCTACAAATAGTATTACACCAGAAGTTGCTGTTATTACAAATATAGGATTAGATCATACGCAGTTTTTAGGAGAAACTTTACCAGAAATAGCATTTGAAAAAGCTGGGATTATCAAAAAGAATATTCCCGTTGTTATAGGAGAGGAGCAAGCTGCTGTAAAAAGTGTTTTTATTGCAAAGGCGGCTAAAGAAAGTGCACCAATTTATTTCGCTTCAGACGCGTCAGAAAGTTATTTGTCTGATTTGTTAGGCGATTATCAAATACAAAATTCGAAAACTGCAGTAGCTGCAATTAAAATATTAAAAGGATATCAAGTGTCTAAAGAAAATATTAAAAACGGATTGCTGAATGTCGTGAAAAATACAAATTTAAAAGGACGCTGGCAGGTTTTACAAGAACATCCAAAAGTGATTTGTGATACGGCTCATAACAAAGAAGGCTTGGCAATTGTTTTAAATCAACTTAAAAAACAACCATTTAAAAAGTTACATATTTTATTGGGTGTTGTTGCAGATAAGAAGTTGGAAACTATTCTACCTCTCTTTCCAAGCAATGCTCACTACTATTTTTGCAAGCCTGCAATATCAAGAGGGCTTTCGGAGGCTATTTTAGAAGCAAATGCAAAGAAATTTAACTTGGTTGGTGAAAAATATTCTTCTGTAAAATTAGCCTTAAAAAGTGCGTTACTAAATGCAAATCAGCAAGATATAATTTATGTGGGTGGCAGTACATTTGTGGTTGCAGAAATTATTTAAATAAAAGTTCATTTTTTGTTTGGTTAATTGAAAATCCGTATTATATTTGCAACCGCTAAGGGCAATTAGCTCAGTTGGTTCAGAGCATCTCGTTTACACCGAGAGGGTCGGGGGTTCGAATCCCTCATTGCCCACATCAATCACAATCCTGATGAATTTTTCATCAGGATTTTTTGTTTTTAAAAAATCAGAAGCTTGCTTCTTGATTTTTTAAAAACAAAAAAGACGATATGAGCGCAGCTCATAAGGATTGTATTTGCAGTAGCGGTTTCAATAGGGGATCTACAATCCCTCATTGCCTACATCAATCACAATCCTGATGAATTTTTCATCAGGATTTTTTGTTTTGAGTTAGTTTTTTGCAATTTTTCAATCACTTTTGCGTTTTTAGGAAGTTGGGGTTGCGTTTGCACCAGTTTTCTTAATTCTAAATCATATTTTGTGTGCGGTGTTGTATTGTTTATAAAGCTGCTTTCGTTTGTGCAACAATATGGAGATTAAAATGTATGGTAAATAGCGCAGAAATCTTTAACTTTGCTTTGACTTCATTTTTTTAGGTTTAAAGCTAAAAATGAGAGATAGACTATTTCTTGATTGTGCAGTAATAAAAATAGATTAAACTAGCTTTTTACGTGTATCATTTTTAAAGAAATTTAAATGTATTAGTTGCTAGAAATATAGAATCATGAAAGAGATAAAAATCGGTGTTATAGGTTTAGGGTATGTTGGTTTGCCATTGGCAAGACTGTTCGCAACAAAATATGCTGTGGTAGGTTTTGACATCAACCAGCAACGTGTAAACGAATTAATGGCTGGTAAAGACAGTACGTTAGAAGTTGCACATGATACTTTAAAATCGGTATTAGTCGAGGCTTCTTCTGGTGAGAAAGGCTTGTTTTGTACTACAGATATCCAAGTTATAAAAGACTGCAATTATTACATAATTACGATGCCTACTCCAGTAGATAAAAACAATACACCTGTTTTAATACCCTTACTTGCAGCCAGTAAAACGGTTGCAAAAGTATTAAAAAAAGGAGATGTTGTTATTTATGAATCTACGGTGTATCCAGGAGCAACCGAAGAAGATTGTATTCCTGTTTTAGAAAAAGAATCAGGTCTTGTGTTCAATCGAGATTTTTTTGCAGGATATTCTCCAGAGCGGATTAATCCGGGTGACAAAATAAATACGATTGATAAGATTTTAAAAATCACTTCAGGTTCAACTCCAGAAATTGCTAAAAAAGTAGATGCTTTGTATGCATCTGTAGTGACTGCAGGTACTTATTTAGCAACTTCTATAAAGGTTGCAGAGGCTGCCAAAGTAATTGAAAACTCTCAAAGAGACATCAATATTGCTTTTGTAAATGAATTGGCAAAAATATTTAATCTTATGGGTATTAATACCCACGAGGTATTAGCAGCAGCGGGCACAAAATGGAATTTTTTACCTTTTAAGCCAGGTCTGGTAGGTGGACATTGTATTGGTGTAGATCCGTATTATTTAGCACACAAAGCAAAAGAATATGGTTATCATCCAGAAATTATTTTAGCAGGAAGACGTGTAAATGATAGTATGGGCACATATGTGGCTGCAGAGGTTACTAAATTAATGATTAAGAAAGATGTTGCTGTAAAGGATGCTGCCATTTTAGTACTCGGAATTACTTTTAAAGAGAATTGCTCAGATGTTAGAAATACAAGGGTAGTAGATATTGTAAGAGAATTAGAAGATTTTGGGACTAAGGTAACCGTGTATGATCCTTGTGCAGATCCTAAAGAAGTTTTTGCAGAGCATGGTGTTGTTTCGCAAAAGAACCAACCAGATAGAAAATTTGACGGAATTGTGTTAGCAGTTGCGCATAGAGAATTTAAAGATATAGATTTAAAAAAATTACAGAAAGAGGCTAGCATTATTTATGATGTAAAGAATTATCTTTCTAGTGAAATTGTTGATAAAACGTTGTAAACTCATGAAAAATTTTGCATTAATAGGTGCTGCAGGTTACATTGCGCCAAGACATTTAAAAGCAATAAAAGACACTAATAATAACTTAATTGCAGCCTTAGATAAGTTTGACTCTGTAGGTGTTATGGACAGTTATTTTCCGAATGCAGATTTCTTTGTAGAGTTTGAAAGATTTGACCGGCACATTGAAAAATTAAAGAGAAATCAACATATTAATTTAGATTACGTAAGTATTTGCACTCCAAATTATTTACACGATTCTCATATTCGAATGGCATTAAGAAGAGGTGCAGATGCTATTTGTGAAAAGCCAATTGTATTAAATCCTTGGAATATAGATGCATTAATAGCAATTGAAAAAGAATCTCAAGGGAACATACATACTATTTTACAATTAAGACTGCATGAAGCTATTATTCAGCTTAAAAACAAAGTAGACCTTGCTAATAAAAAAGGAAAGTATGACATAGATTTGACGTACATTACCTCAAGGGGAAAATGGTATGATATCTCTTGGAAAGGAGACGAAAGTAAATCTGGAGGTATTGCTACAAATATTGGCGTTCATTTTTATGACATGCTATCTTGGGTTTTTGGGAACGTGCAAGAAAATATAGTTCACCTGCGAGAAAAGAACAAAGCGGCAGGATACTTAGAGTTTGAAAACGCAAGAGTGCGCTGGTTTTTATCTATTGATGAAACAGATCTTCCAAAAGAAGTAAAAGAGAAAAATCAACGAACTTTTAGGTCTATCAGTATAGATAATGAAGAGCTAGAATTTAGTGAAGGATTTACAGAATTACATACAAAAAGCTATCAAAAAATTCTTTTGAATGAAGGTTTCGGATTAGAAGAGGTGCGCAGTTCAATTGAGATTGTGCATGCTATACGAAACCAAGAGATTTTACAATTAGGGGAGAAACATCCATTTGTATCGGGTTAAATGAAGCAAGTATTTGTAAAAAAGAAATAAGAAATGAAAAAAAAAGCAATTATAGTATCAGGGTATTTTAACCCAATACACAAAGGACATTTAGAGTACTTTAACAATGCCAAAGATTTGGCAGATGAGTTGTTTGTAATTGTCAATAGCGATTTACAACGCGCGCTCAAAGAGTCAAAAGAATTTCAAAAAGAAGACGAACGTTTATTCATTGTTCAGAATATTAAGGCTGTAGATACCGCAATTATTTCTATAGACAAAGACAGAACGGTTTGTGCCTCTATAGAAGCTATTTTTGAAACCTATGGAGATCAGTATCAATTGGGTTTTGCCAATGGTGGCGATCAAGAGAACAACTCTATTCCAGAAGCGCCTATTTGTAAAGAATTAGGAATACAGTTAATAGATGGCCTTGGAGATAAGATTCAGTCTTCTTCTTGGTTGTTAAATAAACAATAAACATATGAAAATAGGAATTACCTTTTCAACCTTTGACCTATTCCATGCCGGGCATGTAAAGATGTTGGAAGAAGCTAAACGTCAGTGTGATTATTTAATTGTAGGCTTGCAGTTAGATCCTTCGATCGATCGCCCAGAGAAAAACAGCCCATCGCAGTCTATTATAGAGCGCTATATTCAACTCAAAGGATCCAAGCATGTAGATGAAATTGTACCCTATGTATCGGAGCAAGATTTAGAAGATATTTTACGTTCTTTTAAGCTTGATGTTCGTATCATTGGCGACGAGTATAAGGAAAAGAACTTTACAGGAAGGTCTTATTGTGAAGAAAAGGGAATAGAGATCTATTACAATTCTAGAGACCATAGGTTCTCTTCGAGTGGACTTAGAAAGCAAGTCAAGTTAAAGTCTTAATTATAAATGAAAAAAATTTTATTAATATTTGGAACTAGGCCAGAGGCAGTTAAAATGGCTCCATTAATCAAAGAGTTTCAAAAACATTCAGATGCTTTTGAAACAAAAGTATGTGTTACAGCGCAACATCGAGAGATGTTAGATCAGGTCTTAGATTTTTTTGAAATCAAACCTGATTACGATTTGGATTTAATGAAGCCAGGGCAAAATTTATATAGCTTAACAGCTACTATTATTGAGTCTCTAAAACCTATTCTAGAAGAATTTACCCCAGATTATGTATTTGTGCACGGAGACACCACTACAACTATGGCAGGGTCCATTGCAAGTTTTTATTCTGGAGCAAAAGTATGTCATGTAGAAGCAGGACTTAGAACAAATAATAAGTTATCACCTTTTCCAGAGGAAATAAATCGTCAAATAACAGGTAGAATTTGTGATTATCATTTTGCTCCTACAGAAACTTCAAAAAACAACTTATTAAAAGAAAATATTTCTGAGGATACAATATTGGTTACTGGAAATACTGTAATTGATGCACTTTTAAATTCTGTAGAAAAAGTGAATGATAATCCAAGTGCGTTTATTCAAGATCTCTCCAAACAAATAGGAGTTCAAGAAGTTGTTTTAGTTACAGGACATCGAAGAGAGAATCATGGTGATGGATTTGAAAGAATCTGCAATGCTTTAAAGACAATTGCATTAGACAATGTAAACCGTTTGGTTATTTACCCTGTTCACTTGAATCCAAAAGTACAGGAACCTGTTAAGAGAATCTTATCAGGGCTTAGCAATGTAATTTTAATTGACCCTTTACCATACCAAGATTTTATTTGGTTAATGAAGAGATCTAAAATTATTATTACAGACAGCGGAGGTGTTCAAGAAGAAGCACCAAGTTTAGGAAAACCTGTTTTAGTTTTGAGAGATACTACAGAAAGGCCAGAGGCTGCAGAGGCAGGGACGGTTTTATTAGTTGGTACAAATGAAAATTTAATTGTTTCAAAAGCATTAGACTTACTAAATAATAAAGATAATTTTGATAAAATGTCAAAGCTTCATAATCCGTTTGGAGATGGTTTGGCATCAACAAGAATTGTAGACTTTATAAAAAGTATAAAATAATGAACTTAGATGCAGTAACTCTAGGATTAGGAAATGTATGATTACCAGGGTCAGTATTAATTACTGCTCATGGCACAAATATCTTAAGTGCTGTTAAGAAAAGTAGATTGAGATTTATCTTAACTCTAGAGATCATCAACTTTCTTGGAGTGGATTTAGAAAGCAAATAAAAGAAGTAGCAGAAAATAAATAAGATATGAATATTACAGTTATAGGATCCGGATATGTAGGTCTAGTCTCAGGAACGTGTTTTGCAGAGATGGGAAACAGGGTTACTTGCGTAGATATAGATTCAGTCAAGATTGAAAAACTAAACCAAGGCATTATTCCTATTTTTGAACCTGGTTTAGAGACCATGGTATTAAAAAATGTAAAGAATAAAAACCTATTTTTTACAACAGCGTTAAACAAAGCTTTACAAAATGCTGAAATCGCTTTTATAGCGGTTGGAACTCCTATGGGAGACGATGGTTCTGCAGATTTACAATATGTACTGGCAGTAGCCAAATCTATTGGGCAGGCCATGCAAAAAAGATTGATTGTGGTCGATAAGTCTACCGTACCAATTGGAACTGCAGATAAAGTAAAAGCGACCATTCAAAAAGAACTAGATGCACGGAATTCTGATGTACAGTTTGATGTGGTTTCTAATCCTGAATTTTTAAAAGAGGGAGCAGCTATCGTAGATTTCATGAAGCCCGACAGGGTTGTTATTGGAGCTGATTCTGAGATTGCATTTAAAAAAATGAAAGAACTATATTCTCCTTTTTTTAGATCTCATGACCGCTTTATTACTATGGACATCCGTTCTGCAGAGATGACAAAGTATGCTGCCAATGCAATGCTAGCCACTAAAATATCTTTTATGAATGAAATTGCCAATATCTGTGAAAAGGTAGGGGCAGATGTCAACCAGGTTCGAATCGGAATCGGTTCAGATCAACGGATAGGATATAGCTTTATATATCCGGGTGCAGGCTATGGAGGTTCTTGTTTTCCAAAAGATGTAAAAGCACTCACAAAAATCGCCAAAGAAAATGACTATACCGCGCAATTGATAACCGCGGTTGAAGAAGTAAATGATGCACAGAAATTAGTAATCGCTCAGAAAATTGTAAATCGTTTTGGAGAAGACCTAACTGGCTTTACTTTTGGTATTTGGGGTTTGGCCTTTAAGCCAGGAACCGATGACATGCGCGAAGCACCAGCCATTTATGTAATCAAAGAATTAGTAAGTAGAGGTGCTAAAATAAAAGCCTATGACCCAAAGGCTATTAAAGAAGCAAAAGAGCATTACCTGAAAGGAGTCCAAAATATAAGATATGTAGCTTCTAAATACGAGGTTTTAAAAGATTCAGATGCATTGGTGTTACTCACTGAGTGGAAAGAGTTTCGTTCACCTGATTTTGAAGAAATTAAAACACAATTGAAAACTCCAGTTATTTTTGATGGTAGAAATCAATACAATGCATTTAATTTGGAAGAAAAGGGATTTGAGTATTTTCAAATAGGGAGATAAAATGAGCTCTTCTATTGGTTTAGATAAATGCAATAAGGTTTAAGGGTATTGTTTTGCAAAGATTTTAAAATCTACACGTCTCACTTTTTTATCCTTTAATTTGTTATTAAACCTTAACAATAAGTAGAGACTTTTCTTATAATTATTAAACCATTTCATCCTAATAAAAAAAACATAATTCTTTTTTTTTACAATCATTACTAATTTTGATTCGGATAACTGTAATTTAAATTGCGGTTTACCGAAGTATAAATGTCATGCTTAAAAGTATTTTTGTAACAAAATATTAGTAAAAAAATAGAAGATGGATTAGGGATTTCTATAATTTATTGAATTTATTTCTTGTATTATTTTAATTTTTACAGAAAGAAACTCAAAAACTATAGTATTTGTTCATTTAGAGATATTGAACTGATCAAATAAAATATCTATATAATTTAATTGCAATAAATAATAGGTCTTTCTAGAAAGAGGATCTTGAATCTTAGTTACTCCTATTTGCAGTGTATACAGATATGTTTAATTAACATTAATCACCTAAATTTATAAGACCATTCAAAAAACAATAAAATGGAAATATATTGAACATAACATACAAACGTGATTTGTTAGGAATTTTTTCAATATCATATGTTTATCATTAGAAAGTATATTTATTAAATACTAAGACAATAATTTAAAAAAATAATATTTATCAAGACGTCAAATAAAATGTAATTATGTATAATAAATATAAACTAAGTGAAAATAAAACTAGGTGTTTTTGCATAAAAAACATCTTTTCTAAAAGAATTTTAAACCTTTTTAGAATCAAATAGTCTATTAGGTATGTTTTAAATCATTTATTACGATTTTAAATCCTTTGTTACAATTAAACTATTTTTAGGTTGTTTCATTTGTTAATTCTTTGAGTAAGTGACATATTTGTAGTATCTAAAACAGTGTATATATGGGCTAGTTTTGGGCAAATTTGTCAAGATATAATTATTAAGTTTACAAAGTAAGTCCTATAAGAGAGTTGGGTTCTAATAACATCATTATGTTGATGTTATATAAATTAGGTGTTTTTGTTTAAATTTGCTATCAATTCTTTGTTGCTAGAGAATTCATAAATATAAAAGCGAAAGAAAATAGAATATGGAAGATATATATTATTTGACATTGTTGTTTGTTACCATTTTTTTGGTAACCTATATTATGATTCCAAAAATTAGAAAAATTTCTGTTAAGTTCAATTTAACAGATACGCCAGGCGTTCGAAGTTCTCATATCAATACCACTCCCTCTTTTGGAGGTGTCGCTTTTTATATTAGCTATATTATAACTTTATTTTTTCTACAATTATTTTCACCTTATCAATACTCACTTACCTTATTGGTAGGGATATCCGTTTTATTTTTTACAGGTTTGTTCGATGATATTGTAAATATTCGAGCTCGAAATAAGTTTTTTGGTCAGTTCTTAGGAGTTGCCTTGCTAATGACGCAGCCATATTTTAGGATAATTTCCATGCATGGCTTTATGGGTATTTATGAAATACCGCTAATTGCTTCTGTTGCAGGGAGTATGTTTTTCCTATTAGGACTTATCAATGCATTCAATTTGTTAGACGGTATTGACGGTTTAACTGCTATTACTGGAATTATTGTAGCTTCTTTTTACAGTTATATGTTTTATCATTTAGGGTATTTTTATTATCTGAGTATCAGTATTACAACCATTGCTACCCTGTTGGCTTTTCTCCGTTTTAATTTTTCGGTAAGTAGAAAAATTTTCATGGGAGATACAGGCAGTTTAACGATTGGTTTGGTACTTGGGTTACTCACTTTAAAATTAATGACAGCAGATGGAGTTTATACATCTTTGCATTTCTATCCAAATCAATTACCTTTAATTTTAATAGCTATTTTGTTTGTTCCAATATTAGATATTTGCAGGGTAATGATTATCCGTCTTTTAAAAGGAGTTTCAATGTTTAGTCCAGATAGAAACCACATACACCATATTATTGTAGATTACGGATTGTCTCACAGAAAAGCATCTTTCCTTATTGGGCTTGTGAATTTTTGTGTGGGTCTTGCCATGTTTTTTGTGATTATGAATTACAATACCTTACAATCTGCACTGTTACTAATTAGTATTTTTGCCGTCGGTATTTTATTGCTATTTTTATTGAATAGAAACAAGGCAGCATTGCGTTTAAAATTAAAATTGAAAGCTTCTATGTTAAGAATGTTTTTCTTTACATGGTAAATATTATAACTGTTGAATTTTTAGTATATTTAAAGTTATAATGGAAGGGAATTCAAAAAAATGGTTTATTTTATTTACAAAGCCAAGAAACGAGTTAAAGGTTACAGAGCGTCTCACTAGCATCGGAGTAGAGGTGTATACACCTACGAAGATTGAAGTTAGACAATGGTCCGATCGTAAGAAAAAGGTATTGGTGCCTTTGTTGCCATCTATGGTGTTGGTGCAATTGTTAGAAAAAGAAGTAGAAGTAGTGTTTAACGTTCCTGGAGCAGTGCGTTTTTTGTTTGAACATGGCAAACGTGCTAGTGTTTCAAATGAAGAGGTACTGGCAATGAAAAGTTATTTAGAGACTGTGGTTCAAAAGGAATCAAAAAGGTTGGCTGTAGGAGATTTAGTGAAAGTACCCTTGTTAGAACAAGAAGCTATATTGCTGTCTATCAAAGGAAAAAAGTGTTTGGCCCAGTTGCAAAAATTAGGCGCCATCGTATCATTTCAATTGCAGTAAGCAATTGGAATTTTTTTATACAATAAAATCACTACTGTGGGTAGTGCTGGCGAAGCCGTGAAAAAAACGAATGTTTTTGCGTTTTAAAGAGTACTAAAAAGCTTTTAAACACGTTTTTAAAAGGTAAAACACAAACAAAACGGACTACCGGTTGTAGTCGAGGAATTGTAAATAAATAACATAGCTATTCAATAATAAAACAATTCTTTTATCTCAACAGGATGATTTCAATTTTCGAGAAAATTAATTTTGAATAACAATTAATATTATTATTTTTGTAAACTATTTACTGAAACCAATTTGTTGTGCTAATTAAAAAAAAGATAAAATTCATTGAACAATCATCATACAATTACAATATTTTTCTAATAAATTCTACTATTTTTATAGTATTGCATCGCCATATAAAATAGTAACAAATATGACTATGACACTATTTTTTCAACCAAAAAAAATCGCTTCTACTTTTTTTATAGTAATGGCACTTTTTTTTACCATTGACTTTCAGGCACAACATAATGCACTAGATTTTGATGGTGTAGATGATTATGTAAATTTAGGAAACAACCTAAATCTAACATCTGTAATATCTATTGAAGCCTGGGTTAAAACTGATGGACTAGGCTCCCGTCAGACTATTCTTGATAAGGGGTATTCGGGTAGTGGAGAGCCTTATTATCAGTATCATGTAGAGGTTAGATCTGGCGGAGAAGTTTACTTTGCTCTCAGTCTAGGCGGCACAAGAAAAACTACACAGACTTCAACAACACTAACTGCCGGACAATGGCATCATATTGCTTGTGTTTATAACGGAAGCACTATTAAAATATATATCGATGGTGTAGAAGAATCATCTACTAACGCAACGGGTTCCATTTCTACTTATTCAACTTCGTTGTATATTGGAGCATATAGTGGTCCAACTCCTATAGGAAGTTTTGATGGTCTTATTGATGAAGTCCGCATTTGGAGTGATGAACGAACTGCTTCTGAAATCTCAACCAATAAGAGTAATGAGCTGAATGGTAACGAAAGCAATTTGGTGGGCTATTACAAATTTAACGAAGCTGACACAAACACAGTTGCAAGTAATTCTGCCTCTGCTACAGGTGCTAGTTATGATGGTGCGTTAACCAATATGACAGGTACAGAGTGGACAACGTCTACAGCTTTTCCAGATACTACAGTACCAACCATTTCTTCAGTTACTGCAAATTGGGGTGACTTCCTAACTGAAGTAGAGGACGATGTTAATGGAACAGTAACAGTTGTTACAAGCGGTGTTGAAGACGGACAAACGGTAACGCTGACCATAAATAGTGTAAATTATACTGCAAACGTTTCTTCAAACTCTGCCAGCATAACTGTTACAGCAGCAGGCTTACAAGCCTTAACAAATAATACCGACTACACATTGACTACTAATGTGTCAGATTTAGCAGGTAACTCAGCTACTACATTCACCGCTACAACTTTTAAAGCATTGAATAATCCGAGCACTAACAATGCGCTAGCATTTGATGGCACAAATGATTACGTTGCTGCTAATATAAATTTACCAACGGGAGATTTCACATATTCTGCTTGGGTTAAATTTAACACTGTTTCAAGGAAAGAAAGTATTTTTAGTGTTGGCGGTGATAATGAACTTCTTTTAATTAAAAACACTAATGGTAAGTTGGCTGTATGGATTGGTGGTAGTGAAGAAATTGTAGAAAGTTCAACTACAGACACGGATTGGCATCATATTACATTAACGAGAAGTGGTGTAAATGCCAACTTATATCGTGATGGTGTTTCCATCGGCAGTTCCTCATCTGTAACCAGTGGTTCGATATCCTTTGGTAGTTGTGATTTATTAATTGCTAGTGATAGTGATAATGGTTGTATTGGTTCTCTGGATGATTATTTATATGGCCAAATCGACGAGTTGCGTATTTGGAATGATGTTCGTACTACTTCAGAAATCTCAGCTAATATGACCAGTGAATTAAACGGCAACGAAAGCAATTTGGTTGGCTATTACAAATTTAACGAACCTGACACGAACACAGTTGCAAGTAATTCCGCCTCTGCTGGTGCTAGTTATGATGGCGCATTAACTAACATGACAGGAACAGAGTGGACAACGTCTACAGCTTTTCCGGGGACTGTAGAAACATTGATAACCTATGACTTCGAATCCGATACAACGGGAGCTACACCAGCCAATACAACAGTTAATAATGGCACTTTTATAATAGATGAAGACCAAATACGAAGTAAAACTTTGAAACCATTGTCCTCATCTTCTGGAAATACAGCTAATATCACTATGGATTTATTCCCTGCAAATAACGATTATTCAATAACATGGAAAGAGACCTACACAACTGCTGGACGTTCGGGGTTTACCTTACGAGCATTTGGCTCTAATTCTGCAAATTCAGGATCAAAGCAAGGGTATTTGTTTCAGGCAAACCCATCTTCTTCAAATGCAAGAATTTATATTTCTAATGCTGGAGGTTTCTCCAACCTTTCAACTAATTCTTTAGCTCCATCAGGAATAAACACACCTCGTTGGTATCGTGCTACAGTAGAAGGAAGTACACTTACTTTTGAATATTCAGATGACGGCACAACATTTATAGAAATAGATGCCATTACAAATACTACATATGCCTCTGGAGGTGCAACTCAATTTAGTAGAGGGTACGGAGATGGGGTTCCAGGGTCTTTTATAGATGATGTGACTTATTCAACAACAACAATTATTAATAATTCTATTGGAGACGGCCAGTGGGCTACGGCTTCAAATTGGTCGTCTGGAAGCGTACCTACATCAAGTGTTAATGTTACAATCTCATCTGGACAAACAATTGAAGTTGGAAATTCTACCGCGGCTGTAGCCAATACTATTATTATTGACAGTGGTGGTAGTTTAACTATTGCTAAAAATTCAGATCTTACACTTTCAGGTGATTTCACAAACAATGGAACAGTGATATTAAATTCTGAAGCAGATGAATTTGCTTCTATTATTGTTCAAGGTTCTTCAACTGGAGACATCGTATATAATCGTTATGTTAATACCCAAGGTTCTGCTGAGTGGGATTTAATTGGTGCACCAACAGATGGTTTATCGATTAGTTCGTTTGTAACAACCAATAGTACTCCACTGGCCACCAGCGGAGCTATTTATGCCGTTGGAGTCTATGATAATAGTGATGATAGTTGGACCAACTACACATCTTCTACAGTTGGTGCTGCGGGTAACTTTGATATTGGTCGTGGTTATCAAATGGCTACCTCTAGTGGTGCGACAATGGCCTTTACTGGGACTGTTGCTACTACAGATCAAACACAATCCATCATTAACAATGCTGGTAATGGCGGACGCCGTTGGAATTTAGTAGCCAACCCCTATCCCTCTTACCTCAATGCCAATACTAATGCACATGCCTCGAATAATTTCTTGAGTGTAAACTCTGGAGTTATTGACAGTAATTTCTCAGCCATTTACGGATACGATGCCGATGGGTCTGGATACAGCATTTACAACAATACTAGCGCAGCCACATACATTGCGCCTGGTCAAGCATTTTTTGTCGCCGCAGCGAGCAGTTCTGCAACTGATTTAAGCTTTACTGAAGCCATGCAAACCACCACTGGTGGGGATGATTTCATCGCTGGACGTCTGCCCAATACAAGTAGCGAACTTTACCTAAAACTCTATGAAGGTAAAAACCTAGTAGGTGATACTAAATTCTATTTTGACAACAATTTAAGCCTAGGTTTAGATCCTGGTTATGATGCGGGAGCTTATAATCAATCTTCGGCTTTAGCGTCAAGACTATCTGAAGACGATCAAGGCGTTAATATGGGAATTAATGCTATGGGTATCGATAGCTTTGAACAAACTACAATTCCAATTGTGGTAAATAGACAAGCTGGTACATCATTTAGAATTAGCTTAGAAGAACTCACAATTCCAGAAAGTGTTGAAGTATTATTAGAGGATACTGAGACGCAAACCTTTACGAACTTAAGAACTGAAGATTTTACGCTAAACCCACAAAGTGAACTCAGTGGTATGGGACGATTCTATTTGCGACTCGGAAATACAAGTCTTGGTGGCAGTGATGTAGAAGAATCTTACATCAGCATATACAATCCTATGGATAAAGATTACTTTACTATTGAAGGTATAGCAAATATTCAAAAAGCGAATGTTCGCTTATACAACATTATAGGGCAAGAAATTTTAAGTAAAACCCTTCAAACAGGCCTCTCAACTCAGAATATATCTACAGCAGGGCTGACAACTGGAATTTACGTTATAAAATTGGAAGTGGACAGCACTCTAATTTCTAAAAAAATTATAATAAACTAAGGAGATGAAAAAGAATAAAGATCTAATTACTAGAGAGAAAGCGCTTAAGAAAATGGGGCGCTATGCAGCACTCACTGCACTTGGAACCTTTATGATACTCAATCCAAAAAAAGCGCAGGCTCAATCTGGTCCATCAGATCCAGGTGGATTTTGAGATTAATTATTTAGTGTTTAATAGAAAAATTAGATGAATTGAAAAAAAATAAAATTCATTGAACAATCATTATACAATTACAATAGTTTGCTAATAAATCCTACTATTTTTATGGTATTGCATCACCATAGAAAATAGCAACAAATATAACTATGACACTCTTTTTTCAACCAAAAAAAATCGCTTCTACTTTTTATATATTAATGGCACTTTAATTTCTAAAAAAAAGTGGAATAAACTAAGGAAATGAAAAAAATACTCTCGTCAACATTAAGGATTATATTATTTACAGTAATTGTACTTCTTACAAATAATGTTTTAGCACAATCTGAAGTAATTTATAATGAGAATTTTGCAGGTCAATCTGGTAAAGGGGTTTCTGGAACAACATCTAATCTTGGAGGTGTAGACTGGTCAATAAGTGTTTCTAACGCTAACTTATATAATGCCTATGATTACATTAAGGTAGGGGGCTCAAGCGGAAATGAAGTGATGTATGTTAAAGATCTTAAGGGGTATGCATATTGGTATTCCCCAACTGTAGACATCTCCAACCATTCTGAGGTTAGAGTATATCTAAAAGCAAAGACAGTTGGTAATAATAATCATAGCAGCAGTGATTACTTTAAAACACATTATAGTATCAATAATGGCAGTTGGACAACAGTAGAAAGTAATGGTAATCTAACAGGCAATTTTGGCGAAAAATGGCCAGAACATGATAACTTGAATGGAAATACCCTACGAATAAGAGTGAAGGTAAAAAACAATAATGACGAAGATGACAAATTTACTTTCGACAATATAACGATGGAAGGTATTTATTCAAAAACTTTTACAAATGTTAGTGGAGATGATCAGTGGGCTACGGCTTCAAATTGGTCGTCTGGAAGCGTACCTGCATCAAGTGTTAATGTTACAATCTCATCTGGACAAACAATTGAAGTTGGAAATTCTACCGCGGCTGTAGCCAATACTATTATTATTGACAGTGGTGGTAGTTTAACTATTGCTAAAAACTCAGATCTTACGCTTTCAGGTGATTTCACAAACAATGGAACAGTGATATTAAATTCTGAAGCAGATGAATTTGCTTCTATTATTGTTCAAGGTTCTTCAACTGGAGACATCGTATATAATCGTTATGTTAATACCCAAGGTTCTGCTGAGTGGGATTTAATTGGTGCACCAACAGATGGTTTATCGATTAGTTCGTTTGTAACAACCAATAGTACTCCACTGGCCACCAGCGGAGCTATTTATGCCGTTGGAGTCTATGATAATAGTGATGATAGTTGGACCAACTACACATCTTCTACAGTTGGTGCTGCGGGTAACTTTGATATTGGTCGTGGTTATCAAATGGCTACCTCTAGTGGTGCGACAATGGCCTTTACTGGGACTGTTGCTACTACAGATCAAACACAATCCATCATTAACAATGCTGGTAATGGCGGACGCCGTTGGAATTTAGTAGCCAACCCCTATCCCTCTTACCTCAATGCCAATACTAATGCACATGCCTCGAATAATTTCTTGAGTGTAAACTCTGGAGTTATTGACAGTAATTTCTCAGCCATTTACGGATACGATGCCGATGGGTCTGGATACAGCATTTACAACAATACTAGCGCAGCCACATACATTGCGCCTGGTCAAGCATTTTTTGTCGCCGCAGCGAGCAGTTCTGCAACTGATTTAAGCTTTACTGAAGCCATGCAAACCACCACTGGTGGGGATGATTTCATCGCTGGACGTCTGCCCAATACAAGTAGCGAACTTTACCTAAAACTCTATGAAGGTAAAAACCTAGTAGGTGATACTAAATTCTATTTTGACAACAATTTAAGCCTAGGTTTAGATCCTGGTTATGATGCGGGAGCTTATAATCAATCTTCGGCTTTAGCGTCAAGACTATCTGAAGACGATCAAGGCGTTAATATGGGAATTAATGCTATGGGTATCGATAGCTTTGAACAAACTACAATTCCAATTGTGGTAAATAGACAAGCTGGTACATCATTTAGAATTAGCTTAGAAGAACTCACGATTCCAGAAAGTGTTGAAGTATACCTTGAGGATACTGAGACGCAAAACTTTACGAACTTAAGAACTGAAGATTTTACGCTAAACCCACAAAGTGAACTCAGTGGTATGGGAAGATTCTATTTGCGACTCGGAAATACAAGTCTTGGTGGCAGTGATGTAGAAGAATCTTATATCAGCATATACAATCCTATGGATAAAGATTACTTTACTATTGAAGGGTTAGCAAATATTCAAAAAGCGAATGTTCGTCTGTACAACATTATAGGGCAAGAAATTTTAAGTAAAACCCTTCAAACAGGCCTCTCTACTCAAAATATATCTACAGCAGGGCTGACAACGGGAGTTTACATCATAAAACTGGAAGTAGACAGTACTTTAATTTCTAAAAAAATTATAATAAACTAAGAAAATAAAAAGCAATAAAGATCTAATTACTAGAGAGAAAGCTTCATTGGTAAAAGACATGATGCAATCCGATGTGAAGTTGATGCAAAAAGAACAGTATTTGAAAGCGGTTGGTTAGCACTCGAGTAAAAATTTAGAATAATTAAATTGAATAAAGACTAGCGATGGTAGTCGAGAAAAAATAAAAAGAGTTAATGAAAAAGATATTATTAATTTTTGGAACTAGGCCAGAAGCAATTAAAATGGCTCCACTGGTTAAAGAATTTCAAAAACATCCAGAAGTTTTTGACACAAGAGTTTGTGTAACAGCACAACACCGAGAAATGCTAGATCAGGTATTAGATTTTTTTGAAATCAAACCTGATTACGATTTAGATTTAATGAAGCCAGGGCAGAATTTATATGGCTTAACAGCCACTATTATTGAGTCTTTAAAGCCAATTCTTGAAGAATTCACCCCAGACTATGTATTTGTTCACGGAGACACTACTACGACTATGGCAGGATCTATAGCAAGTTTTTACTCTGGAGCAAAAGTATGCCACGTAGAGGCAGGACTTAGAACAAATAATAAACTATCTCCTTTTCCAGAAGAAATAAATCGTCAAATAACAGGTAGAATTTGTGATTATCATTTCGCTCCTACTGAAACTTCAAAAAAGAACTTACTTAAAGAAAATATTTCTGATAGTTCAATTTTAGTTACTGGAAATACGGTGATTGATGCACTTTTAAAATCTGTTGAGAAAGTTAATGAAAATCCAAGTCAATTAATTCAAGACCTCTCAAAACAAATAGGAAGTCAAGAAGTTGTTTTAGTCACAGGTCACCGTAGAGAGAATCATGGTGGCGGATTTGAAAGAATTTGTAATGCTTTAAAACGAATAGCTAAAGATGATACAAATCGTTTAATTATTTATCCTGTTCATTTGAATCCAAAAGTACAGGAGCCTGTAAATAGAATCTTATCAGGGGTTGACAATATTATTTTAATAGATCCATTAGCGTATCAAGATTTTATCTGGCTAATGAATCGTTCTAAAATTATTATTACTGATAGCGGTGGTGTTCAAGAAGAAGCGCCAAGTTTAGGGAAACCAGTTTTAGTAATGAGAGATACCACAGAAAGACCAGAAGCTGTAGAAGCAGGAACAGTTTTGTTAGTAGGGACTAATGAAGAATTGATTGTTTCGAAAGCATTGGACTTATTAAACAATAACGAAAACTTTGAAAAAATGTCAAAGCTTCACAATCCATATGGAGATGGGTTAGCATCAAAAAGAATTGTAGACTTTATAAAAAATATAAAATAATGAATCCAGAAGTAGTTACCATAGGTTTAGGATATATAGGATTACCGACCTCAGCACTCATAGCATCACACGGAACAAATGTTTTAGGTGTAGATATAAATCAAAGTGTTGTTGACACGATTAATGAAGGGAAAATTCATATTGTTGAGCCGGATTTAGATAAGATTGTATCTGCAGCTGTTTCAAAAGGAAATTTAAAGGCTTCAACCAAAGCAATTCCTGCTGAAGTATATCTAATAGTAGTTCCTACTCCTTTTAAGGGAAATCACGAGCCAGATATTTCATTTGTTGAGGCAGCAACAAAAGGAATTATACCGCTTTTGAAAAAAGGAGATTTATACATTATTGAATCGACCTCTCCAATTGGTACAACTGATAAAATGCGAAAACTAATATTTGCATCAAGGCCTGAATTAAAAGGACATATTCACATTGCATATTGTCCTGAAAGAGTATTGCCAGGGAACGTAATGCATGAACTCGTTGAGAATGATCGTGTTATTGGAGGTGTCGATGAGGGTTCTACTCAAAAGGCAATTTCATTTTACTTTAAGTATGTGAAAGGTGAGTTGCACGGAACGAATGCCCGTACTGCTGAGATGTGTAAACTAGTTGAAAATTCTTCTCGAGATGTTCAAATAGCTTTTGCTAATGAACTCTCTTTAATATGCGATAAGGCAGATATTAATGTATGGGAATTAATCAATCTTGCAAACAAACACCCAAGAGTAAATATTCTACAACCAGGTTGTGGAGTTGGAGGTCATTGTATCGCTGTGGATCCCTATTTTATTGTATCTGACTATCCAATGGAATCAAAGATTATTGGAACAGCAAGAGAAGTAAACAATTACAAATCTTTTTGGTGTGCTGAAAAGGTTCAAAATGAGAAACTCCAATTTGAACTAAAACATGGTAGAAAACCAAAAACAGCTTTAATGGGACTAGCATTTAAACCAAATATTGATGATTTAAGAGAATCCCCAGCTAAATATATAGCTCAAAAAGTATTACAAAACTCAAATAACGAAGAACATTACATTGTTGAGCCAAATATTGAATCTCATTCAGTATTTAAGTTAACAGATTACAAAGAAGCTATTGAGAAAGCAGATATTATAGTTTTTTTAGTAGCTCACGAGGAATTTAATAATCTTGAAATTAGTCATGACAAAATCATTTTAGATTTTTGTGGAACAAAAAAATAATAAATATGTTTAAAGATAAAGTTTTATTAATTACAGGTGGTACGGGTTCTTTTGGAAATGCTGTTCTAAATCATTTTGTTAATTCAGATCTCAAAGAAATAAGAATATTTAGTAGAGATGAAAAGAAACAAGAAGACATGAGAATAGTGTTTAAAAATCCAAAAATAAATTTTTTCATAGGAGACGTTAGAGATTTTGAAAGTATTAATTCTGCAATGAATGGAGTTGATTATGTTTTTCATGCTGGTGCCTTAAAACAAGTTCCGTCATGCGAGTTTTTTCCTATGCAAGCGGTCAAAACTAATATTTTGGGGGCAGAAAATGTATTAGAGGCAGCGGCTAGAAATAATGTTAAGAAGGTTATTGTTTTAAGCACTGATAAAGCAGTTTATCCTATTAATACTATGGGGATGTCTAAAGCAATGATGGAAAAATTAGCTGTTTCCAAGTCTAGAGACCCAAGAGTTCAAGCTAATGGAGGAGTTATTTGTGCTACTCGATACGGAAATGTTATGTGTTCCAGAGGATCTATAATACCATTATTCATTAAACAAATAAAAGAAGGTAAACCTCTTACAATAACAAATTCAAAAATGACAAGATTCATGATGTCCTTAGATGATTCTGTAGAACTAGTCTTATTTGCATTTAAGAATGCAAAGCCGGGTGACATTTTTGTACAGAAATCACCAGCAGCTACTATCGAAACTTTAGCGATTGCATTAAAGGAATTGTTTAAGGCTAACAATGAAATTCAAATTATTGGAGCTAGACATGGTGAAAAGATGTACGAATCATTATGTGGTAAAGAGGAAATGTCTAAAGCGGAGGATTTAGATAAATTTTACAGAGTACCTGCAGATTTAAGAGATTTAAACTATACTAAGTATTTAAAAGAGGATGGGCCTGTTCTGAAAGATGATGAATATAATTCTGACAACACAAAACGTCTCAACGTTAAAGAATTAAAGAATTTATTACTGACTTTAGATTATGTTAGAGATGAATTAAGTCTTGAAAATAAATAAAATATGATTTCTATAGTAAAACCATATATTCCACCCAAAGAGGTTTTAATGCCTGCTTTAGAAAAAACTATCTATTCGGGTTACATTGCTCAAGGGCAAAAAGTAGAGGATTTTGAATTTAAATTAGGTCAATATTTTGAAAACAATAATGTATTAACTGTTAACTCTGGAACATCTGCCCTTCATTTGTCTTTAGTTCTTGCAAATGTTGGTCCTGGAGATGAAGTTATTTCAACAGCCTTAACCGCAGAACCAACAAATACTGCAATAGCTCAAACTGGAGCTAAGGTTATATGGGCAGACACTGAAGCTTTGACAGGTTTAATATGTCCTAAATCAGTTGAGAAACTAATAACGAATAAAACCAAAGCCATAATGATTGTTCATTATGCTGGTATGGTGGCTAATTTAAATGAATTTTATAGTATTAGAGAAAAATATAATATTCCGATAATTGAAGATTGTGCACATGCTTTTGGAGCTGAGTATAGAGGGAAGAAACTTGGTTACTATTCCGATTTTGCTATTTATTCTTTTCAAGCTATAAAGCATTTGACAACTATTGATGGAGGATTATTAGTTCTAAAATTATCTTCTGATTATGATCGTGCAAAAAAACTAAGATGGTTTGGATTAGATAAAACTACACCGAGATTAAAGAATGATATAAAAGAAGGCGGTTTCAAATATCATATGAATGATGTGAACGCCACTTTTGGACTTGTTCAACTAAATTATCTTGAAGAAAACGTAAATAAATACATTGAAAATGGATTATTTTTTGACAAAGAATTAAAAGATATCGATGGGATAGAAATTATTAAATATCATGACGATACAAAACCATCCTATTGGTTATATACAGCTATTATTGATAGAAGAGATGATTTTATTGATTATATGAAAAGTAACGGAGTTATATGCTCTCCTCTGCATTTGAGAAATGATAGGCATTCTATTTTTGAAGATGGTTCTCATTTAAGCGGATTAGAATCTTTTTACTCACGCTTTATTCATTGGGGATGTGGTTGGTGGTTATCCCAAGAAGATAGAATTAAAATAGTAGATTTAATAAAAAAAGGATGGTAATATGATTCCAATTTTTAAACCATACATGCCCGAAAATATTCAAAAAGGCATCAATGAAATTCTTTATTCTGGCAAATTATCATATGGAGAGAAAGGAAAAGAATTTGAAGAAAAATTAGCATCCTATATCGGAAATGATAAAGTATTAACAATAAGTTCTTACAATCAAGCTCTATTAATAGTTCTTTCTTCTCTTGGTTTGAAACCAGGTGATGAAATAATCGCTTCCCCAGTAAGCTGTTTAGCATCCAATCAACCTTTTGTAGTAAAAGGATTGAAAGTTATTTGGGCAGATATAAATCCCTTTTCTGGCACTTTATCAGTTGATGATGTGAGATCAAAAATAACATCTAAAACAAAAGCAATTTTTCATAATCATTATTGTGGTTATTTAGGAGAGATAGAAGCAATGAATGCTTTAGGTAAAGAATTTGGAATTCCTATAATAGATGACTGTATTGAAGCATTTGGTTCTGAGTTAAATGGTGAAAAAACCGGAAATTTAGGAACTGATATTACTGTTTTTTCATTTCAAACGGTGCGACTACCAAATACAATTGAAGGAGGTGCATTAGTTTTTAATAATCAAGAAATGTTTGAGAAAGCTAAAATGATACGTGATTATGGAATTGAAAGGGCCAATTTTAGAGATAATTTGAATGAAATTAATCCTGATTGTGACATTAAACTAGAAGGTTATGGTGCTCTAATGGGAGAGCTGAATTCGTATATTGGAATAAAGCAGTTGGAAAATTTAGATTCCTTGCTTAAAAAGCAAAGAGCTAATGCTATAATTTGGAATCAAAAAATCAACAAAGAAACTAACTTAAAATCATTAAGTTTTTTAGAAAATTCCTCACCTAATAGATGGGTGTATGGTGTCTTGACCAAAAAGAAGCTTGACACTATTAAAGAATACAGAGAAAAAGGGTATTATGCTACATCTATTCATATTAATAATAATATTTATTCAATTTTTGATAATAAAACTGAGTTAAAAGGTGTGAATGAATTTATGAATAGCTTTATAGCCCTACCATGCGGTTGGTGGTTTAATCCAAAATAGTAATATGAATAACAATATAGATCCTTCTGCAAAAATTGCAAAAAATGTTGAAATTGGTAGTTATAATAAAATAGGCAAAAATGTTTTAATAGTTTCAAAAAACAAAAACAGTAAAATTTCAATTGGAGATAATAATATTATTAATGATAATGTAAGAATCATAATTAATGACGGAAAATTTGAAGTTGGAGATTGGAACGTTATCCATAATGATACTTTGTTAATTTCTGAAGATTATTTAATAATAAAAAATAATGTTTGGATTGGCCAGAACTCGGTTTTAGATGGCACAGGTGGTCTCACTATTAAAAATGGCGTAAGAATTGGCATGCAATCACAAATATGGAGTCATGCTAAAACTGGCGAAGAAGTTGAAGGATGTATTTTGAATATTGCTCAACCAACAATTCTAGAGGAGGAAGTTTGGATTCAGGGGAACTGTTTAATTGGATCAGGAATTTCAATTGGTTATAGATCTATAGGTCTATTGGGATCAGTATTACACCAAAGCATTAATTCCAATAAGGTTTTTAAAGGCAATCCTGCAAAAGAAATTAATGGATTGAAAATGTATAGAAAAGTCTCAGAAAAAAGAAAGATGAAGCTAATTATGGATTGGTCAACGGATTTTAAAAAGATACATTGTCAAGATTTAGAGATAATTAATAATGTAAGTCAAATTAAACTGAAACTAAATTCTGACGAAATAATTATAGCAATTGATAAGCCATCAAAAATTATTGAAAACTGTACTTATTTTATAATATCAAACAAACAATTTATTAAAACAAATTCTTTTCTGGAAAGAACGTTTTATAAATTTATATATTCAAACAAAGCAAGATTTAATTATAATTAACATACCATGAAAGAAAAAATACAAGAAATCGTATTTAATTGCACTAAAGAATTTTTTGAAAATTCTGATTATGAATTAAATACATCCATAAATAATAAATTTCGCCTAATTGGTGATTCTAGTCCATTAGACTCTATGGGTCTAGTCTCATTAATTGTAGAGATTGAAGAGGCAATCAATGATGATTTTGATGTTGAATTAGTTTTAGCTAGTGAAAAAGCTATGTCCGCAAGAACTAGTCCATTTATTAATCTAGAAAAATTAATTTTATTTATTGAGGAAGAACTTAATCTAATTTCATCATGAGTAAAATAGTTTTAATCACCGGAACAAGTAAAGGAATTGGTAGATATTTAGCCGAATATTATTTAGCTAAAAACTTCAGGGTAATTGGCTGTAGTAGATCTAATTGTACACTAGTTCATGAAAATTACGATCATATTTACGGTGATGTAGCAAATGAGAAAGATGTGAAAAAGACTTTAAAATTTATTAGAACCAAATACGGTAAGTTAGATGTTTTAATAAATAATGCGGGGACTGCTTCTATGAATCACTTTCTATTAACTCCGACTGAGACCGTTGAAAAGTTATTTCGTGTAAATTATCTTGGAACTTTCTTATACTCTAGAGAATCTGCCAAATTGATGAAAAAAAACAAGTTTGGGAGAATCATTAATTTCACAACAGTTGCATCGCCTCTTTCACTCGAAGGCGAAGCTATTTACTCATCAATTAAGGCAGGTGTTGAGAAACTAACAAGTGTATTGTCTAAAGAATTAGGAGAATTTGGAATAACTGTTAATTCTATAGGTCCAACACCTATTAAAACATCTCTGATGAGAACAGTTCCAGCAGATAAAGTAAAAGCACTTTTAAATATGCAAGTTTTTAAAAGGTATGGTGACTTTAAAGATATTAGTAATGTTATAGATTTTTTTATGTCACAAGAATCAAATTTTATAACTGGACAAAAATTATTTTTAGGAGGGATATCATGAAGTTAAATTCACACTTTAATAAATTTATTAACGATATACAGGTTAATGGTCAAAAGATAGCCATTATAGATAGTAGTGTTTCTTATTCTTATGAAGAGCTACACACAAAAATTAACTTCTATATAGGTCAATTAGAAAGTGAAAATATTCAAAATAAGATAGTTTATCTTCTTTCAGACTATTCTTTTAATACTATATCTCTTTTTTTTGCTCTTACTCATTGTAGAAACATTATAATTCCTGTTGTATCAGAAAACGTTAATGAGCAAAATCAAAGAATGGATATTTTAAGTCCTGATTATGTATTGTCTTTTTCAAATCTCTCTGGTGAAATCAGTATTGTTAAGAGAAAAGGAGGCAATATTGAAAGACATTCACTGATACAGTCGTTATTTCAAAACGATAACCCTGGAGTTGTTTTGTTTAGTAGTGGTACAACTGGAAAACCAAAAGCAATGATACATGATTTAAACTCACTCTTAAAAACTTTTTTAGGGAAGCGTAAAAAGAGTTTAAATTTTATTTTAATGCTTTTATTTGATCATATTGGGGGACTAAATACACTTTTTAATTGTTTGTCTATGGGCTCAACGGTAATTGTTCCTAAGCAAAAGACACCTGAAGGGATTAGTAGCCTAATTGATAAGTACAAAGTTAATATACTTCCTTCATCTCCAACTTTTTTAAATTTAATTTTAATTGGTAAATATTACGAACAATATTCTTTTGATAGTTTAAGATTAATTACTTACGGGACTGAAAGAATGCCGCAAACTTTATTGAACAGATTAAAAAACACATTTCCTAGAATTAAATTTTTACAAACTTTTGGCACCAGCGAAACAGGTATAGCAACTACTAAAAGTGAATCCTCAAGTAGTACTTTTTTTAAGATAGATGAAAGTAATCAAGAATATAAAATTGTCAATAATGAACTTTGGTTAAGAAGTAATACTCAAATTAAAGGATATATAAATAGTGGTAATGAGAGTTTTACCGAAGACGGATGGTTTAAAACAGGAGATTTAGTAGAGACAAAAGGGGCGTTTTTAAGAATTATTGGTAGAATAACTGAAGTTATTAATGTTGGAGGTGAAAAAGTTATTGCATCTGAGATTGAAAATACTATTCTTGAGTTAGAAGAGATAATTGATTGTACTGTCAAAGGGGAAACTAACCCTATCACTGGTCAATATGTAATTGCCGAAGTATTAACAAAAGATAATGATAAGAAAAAAATTAAACTTCTAATAAAAAATCATTGTAGAAGTAAATTAGAATCATATAAAGTACCTGTAAAGATTAAATTTATAGAATCACTCAAACATACTCAAAGATTTAAAAAAAAATAAAAAATTATGATGCAGATTTTTTCTCATATAGAGCTTACTCTGAGATTATAAAAAATGCTTTAAATAATGGTTATGTATTTATTACTGTCAAAGAGTTTTATAAATCAAATTGTCCAAAAGATAAAGTATTTATATTATGACATGATTTTGATAAAAAACCAGAAAATTGTGATATTTTCTTCAAAGCTGAACGAGAACTGAATGTAAAGTCCACAACTTATGTTAGAGTTGCTAACAACGAATATAATCCTTTTAGTTACTTAGTATATCCAAAATTAAAAAAAGGCGAAGATGAAGGTTTTGAAATTGGACTTCATTCTAACTTTGTTGAATATGCTAAATTAACAAATACACCAATTAAACAAGTTTTGGAAAGTGAATGGAAAGCATTATCCCCTTTTTATAATATTGAAGGTATGTCTTGTCATAGAGATATGAATTATGTTTATAACTCACTTCCATGGGTTGAAGAAAATATGGATTTTTTAAAACAAATAGGAAACAATGTGTTAATAGGCATTGCTGCTTTAGTAACTGAATCTGTTCCCGATAATACTAAATATTTATGTCACTCTCGTATATTTAATGTTGAGCTTTCAGGTGATGATAACAAATTACATATTAACGAAGATTATTCAAGTCAAACAAGTTTTAAAAAACCCGTAGTACATGGAATGCTTGGAGCCTCTTTTATTTCAACCATAATTGGTACAAAATTACCTGGTGATGGTGCATTATGGTTTTCTCAAAGTATAGAATTTTCACTTCCTGTAATTGGATGATAAATGGTATAAATGAATAAAATAATAAAAAATTGGAGTTATTTAATTTTATCTAATATTTCTACACAAATGATTGGTTTTTTTGTTATGATTTTTTTAGCAAAAAAATTAAGTCCAGAAGGGTATGGGGAGTTTAATATAATTCTTTCAATAGTTGCTTTATTTTCTGTTTTTGCAAATTCAGGAATGAATCTTGTATTAACCAGAGAAGTTACATTAAATATAAAATCGTCTAAGGCTATTTTCTCGTTAATAGTTCCTATCAGAATCTTTAGTTTTTTAATATCAACAATAGCTCTACTAATTTATTTACATATTAATGATTTTAGCTTTAGTGTTATTTATCTTTTCTCTATTATATTAATTTTATCGAATAATCTTTGGGATTTATCTCAAAGTATTGCATTCGGTCATCTGGTTACAAAATATACAACAATCTTAAATTTTGTTTTTTCTTTAGTTTGGCTGATTTCAGTTGTTGTTATCCCTGATTCGGTTTTTGATATTGAATTAATAATAATAATTTATGCTATTATTCTGCTAATTAAGGGACTGAGTTACTTATTTGTCGTTCATAAAAAATATATTAAAAATTACAAAGAATTAATTAATTTAACTCGGATGAGCATATTTGTGATGTGTATTCCATATATATGGATGAGATCATTAGGAGCTTTTGCAGATCAAGTTCCAATTTTAATGCTTGATAATAATTCAGGCTCTGAGGAAGTTGGTTTTTATTCTTTAGGTGCAAGGTTAGTTGTACCCATAACAATAATTATAAATACAGGCATAGTTGCAATATTTCCATTTCTCACTAAGCTATTTAAAGAAGATGTTAATCAATTCAAAATACGAATTATTGAGGGTTTTAATTTTGTGTTAGTCATCGGTACATTAATATCTGTACTATTGGTGTTGACAAGTAAATATTGGATAATATTTTTATTTGGTGAACAATATTTTAGTTCAATTTTAGTTTTCAACACAATGGCTTGGTTTTCTGTTTTACTAAGTTTTGATTTACTCTTATCTGCAGCTCTTTCATCAACGTATAAACAAAAAACACTAGCTATTATTACCACAATTGATTTTTTAATATTATTCCCAATCTTTTATATTGGTGCTCAATATGGAGCAATTGGTTTTGCAAATGCAAAACTAATAGGAGGTGGTATCGCAGTAATATATCATATTTTTGTTTTTAACAAAATTTTAAAATTGAATTTAAATGTGTTTCAAATGTTTTTAGGTTTATTATTTTTTATATTGATGTTTGTTATTACTACTTATTTAGAGAGCTTATTAATTCAACTTATATTAATAGCACTTGTTATTATGATTTATTCATTATTTAAAGAATCCCCATTCAGACAAAATATTTATTTAATAAAAAAATTAATTACAAAAGTTAAATGAAAATAGCTGCAATTACAATTACATATAATGATGATTATAAATTTGAAGAGTGGTATCAATATTATTCAGAATACAAACAGGACCTGTTTCTTCATATTATTGTAGATAATAATTCGGAAAAAAAATATTTATCAAAAGTTGAAGATAAATTCACTGATTCTATTATTATAAAAAGAGAATCTAACGGTGGCTGCACAAAAGCATATAATGATGGTATACGATATGCTATGAATAATTCAGAAGTTGATGCTATTATGCTTGTTGGGAACGATTTACGATTTAATGAGGGTATGACTCAGGAGTTGTATGATTTATTGAATTCAAATGATGATTTTGGAATGGTTGAGCCTATAATTTTAAGTAAAGACTCCACAATTATTGAAGATTTTGGTAGTGATGTGTCGCAAAGTTTAAAAATGGTTCCGTATGGATTAGGGCTTGATGTCAATAATATAAAACCAGAGGTTAGAATTGTAGATGCTGTTGCCGGCGGAATGAATTTAGCAACTATTAATTTCTATAAAGAGGTTGGATTACAGGATGAGGTTTTATTTATGTATTCTGATGAGATTGATATGGCTATAAGAGCAAAAGAAAAAGGATTTAAAATGGCCGTTTCTAGTTCTGTTAGAGCTTGGCATAATCATATTAATTTACCCGGGAAAACTAAGAGACCACCCTATACTGCTTTTCTTAGTGGAAGAAATAAAATTTATTTAGGATACAAGCATTTTGGTTTTACCAAGGCTTTTTATATTTTTTTATCGCAATTATATACCTTCATTAAGAGAATGCCTAAAAGTCTTTCTTCCATAGAGAAAATGAAGTTTCAGTGTTTCTTTTTGTTTGGGACATTTTGCGGAATAATTAAGTGTAATAAAAATTTTAATTTTATAATTAATAATTAATGTTTTGATGTTATGATCGGTTCTAAACAAGATTATAAATACTACTTAGAAGCAGATAGGGTTGCAATTGGAATTCCTCTTAAACCTGGATTAACTATGAGGACTAGACAGATTTTTATTCCTAATCATATTTGGAACTTTCAACGAGGTCTGAGAAAATTAGAGTACTATAAAAACTGTAAAAAAAATATTTGGCAAACTTTAATTTATCTACTTGTTTTATATAAACATAATAAATTGTCAGTAAAATTGGGATTTAGCATTCCTCCAAATGTTTTCGGGCCAGGACTTTCAATTGCTCACCATGGCACTATAATTATTAATGGGGGTACTAGAATTGGAGCGAACTGCAGGATACATGCTTGTGTAAATATTGGTACTGAAGCAGGGTATTCTAATAAGGCTCCTAAGATCGGAAATAATTGTTATATAGGACCAGGGACTAAAATATATGGAAATATTAAAATAGCAGATGGCATAGCTATTGGAGCTAATTCTGTTGTAAATAAATCATTTAAAGAAGAGAATATTGCTATTGCGGGTGTTCCTGCAAAGCGAATTTCTAGTGTAGATACTTTTAATTTTATCACACCTGCTACTCAGATTGTTAACTTAGGCAAAAATCATAATGACACTTTAATAAGCAAGCCAGCTAGAGAAATATATGCGGAAATTAAGCCCTTGATTATTGAAAGAAATTAAACATTAAATAATCAGTAAATATGTTAAAATTCATATAATTAAAATTTAATGATCAATCTTAATAAGTTTTCTGCAGTTTTATTATCGTTCGCTCTGACAATCTATTTTTTTGGAAGTATTTCGTTCATTAAACTCCATTATTTACTAGGTCTAGTCGGGCTCATTTTTATTGCAACAATCGCTAAAAATAATTATAAAACAAGAAGATTTTATAATCCACTTTCTTTTTTATTATTAACTTTTGTAATATTTCTTATAATTGGAAACTCATATACTAGTGCACCCCAATATGGTTTATTCAAAACCTTTTTGTTTATTTCAATATTGCTTCCTTTTATTTTAATTAAACATTTTGTCTTTTCGTTTAAACCGTTCTTATATTCTTCATCTGTTTTGTTACTCTTTCTTTTTATGAACAAATTTGGAGATCCCCTATCTATATTTAATAATGCTGATTTATTTTTTAGATTAAATTCTGAAGAAAATAATCCAATAATGATTTCAAGAGGTTTATCCCTAGGGTTAATTATAAGTGTATTTGTATATAATAAAACTGATAAAATAATTGTTAAGTCTATTAAATTAACAATTATTTTATTATTAATTATTTTTATTGGTCTAGCTGGCTCAAAAGGACCAGTTATTAGCCTATTAATATCAATATTATTTTATTTTATTTACAAAGTTAAGAAAGGAAAAATAAGTTATAAGAAACTAATCTTATTAACAACCCCCATAATAATTTCAATAATATATTTCATGAGTAAATTTACTTTTATTACAGATAATCGGATTTTTGATACTGTTTCTAGTCAGGGTTCATTTGATACTAGAATTGGACCACAAACTTTTTTAATCAATGACTTTATGGATAACAATATTTTCAATACTATTTTCGGTAGTGGTACTGGAAGCTTTGGTTATGCATATACAGGTAAAGATTTTAGTGAATACCCTCACAATATATTTTTAGAAATTTTATATGAGAATGGAGTGTTAGGTTTATTGATTTTTATTGGTTTCTTATGTGTTCTTTTTTTTAATTTTTTTAATGGTAGAATTGAAGAAAGTAAAATATATTTATTTATTATTTCTATTTTCTTTTTAGTAAACGCTCAGTTCAGTGGTGATATCTCAGCAAATGTATTATTTTTTGTTTTTGCCTATTTATCTACTTCAAATTTTAAATATAAAACTCATAATTACAATTTAAATTGAAAATAAAATTTATTAAATGGGAATGGAATAACAATTATTGTGTCTTTTCCTCAGAAGAATATTTATTAAGCCAAAGTGAAAGTTATGGATGGATAGGAGGTTTCATTGATGAAAAACTTGTTTTTGTAATCCCCTACATAGAAGAATCTAAATTATTGATAAGATATATTTATTTTACTTCGGATCTAATTCAGATTTCGTCTTTCAATGACACTAATTTGTTTTATAAATCATTAATAAAATTTCTAAGTAATCTAAATTTTGCATTCTTAGCTCAGCAACCCCCACAGGCCTTATCTTTAAATAAACCAAAAGAAGTTATAAGTGCTCCTTTTGGATCCTACAGAATTAATTTATTACTACCTGAAGAGCAGTTATGGGGCAAATTACACGTCAAACATAGAAATGTTATCAGAAATTCTATAAAGAAAGATGTTGTTGTTGAGATAAATTCTAATAACTATGAGGTATTATTTGAGTTGATGAATGAAACTATGAATAGATCTAATATGAGTTTTTTAAATAAAACAGATTTTGTACTATATATGAATAAAATGGAAGGTAAACAGATTTCATTTATAAGTTATTATCATGGAGTTCCTCAAGGTTGCGCTATCATACCTTTTAGTCAACATGCTGCATATTATTCCTATGGAGGTAGTATACGTAAACCTTTAACAGGTGCTATTAATTATATGCATTGGGAAGCTATTAAATACTTCAAAAATGAAGGTGTCAGAATTTATGATTTTGTTGGTGCTAGAATAAATCCAATTAAGGGTTCCAAACAAGAAGGTCTTCAAAGGTTTAAATCTAGATTTGGAGGAGATTTAGTAACCGGTTTTCTTTGGAAAAAACCAATTAGTAAATTTCAATATAATATGTTCAGATTTTTGCAAAAGTGTAAGAAAAGAGATTTTAATTTTAATCATGATATTATTGATCAAGAACTAAAAAGATGATAAAAAATATATATTTAACTTTCGATTATGAATTGTTTTTGGGTGCTAAATCAGGAACAATTCATAACTGCATGATATCACCAACTAACATGTTGATTGAACAGTTTGATAAATACAATATGAAAGCCACCTTTTTTGTTGATATTTTATTTTACATTAAACTGTTGAGAGAGAATGAGGAAACAGCAAAAGAAGCAAAATTAATTAAAGAGCAGTTAAAAACACTTGTAAGGAAAGGTCATCGTATTGAATTGCATTTACATCCACATTGGGAGGATGCAGTTTATTTAAACGGGAATTGGGTTTTTCCATCATACAAACATTACAGATTAGATAGTCTTCCTGAGAATAGAATACTTAAGTATTTTATTGATGGTGTCAACGAATTAAATAATATTGCTAGAGAAGTCAATGCAGATTATCAGGTTAGTGCCTTTAGAGCTGGAGGACTATGCATTCAGCCTTTTGATAAACTTATTAGTTCTTTTAGAGCGGTAGGTGTTTTTATTGATAGTTCAGTAGCCCCAGGTCTTAAAGTTAATTCGAATAATCATAGTTTTTCTTTCTTAGCAATAACTAATAATGATTTTTATAAGTTTTCAACTGATGTTTGTGTTAAAGATGATAAAGGAGAATTTACAGAACTGCCTTTGACAATAATAGATAAAACAGTTATTGATAAAATTTTCGACAAAGTTCATAATACTTTTTATTATTCAATATATGGAGATGGAATAGGTATGGGGTCCAAATCAAATAAAAATAAGAGTGATTCTTTTTATTCAAGATTAACAAAAAAGTACACTCAACATTTAACGATGGATTCTACAAGTCTGTTTTCTTTTAAAAGAGTTTTTAAAAGAGTTGAAAATAAAAATATAGTAATGATGTGTCATCCAAAATTCTTATCAAGGGATGAAACTCCAAAAATCATCAAATATTTAGGTTCGGTAAGAGCACATTTCAAAGCTATAGATATTTCAGATAGACTATGAATATATTTTTAATACAACCCGGTTTGTCAGAAGCGATTGTTAGGTCTCAAACAATTAAAATAGTAAGTAGATTAAATATTGAAAAAAATCAAAATTATATAATGCTGCCATTTTTAGATGAAAGAATTTATAAAAATGACAATAATATAATTTTTTACAAGAATTATCTAAATACATTAAGAAAAATAGATGAAGATATTAATTATATTTACACACGTTCATTCGTTGTATTTATTAAACTATTCTTATTTAGATTTTTACGAAAAAATAAATTTAAAATTCTTATTGATTTTAGAGGTTTAGCTAGTGCAGAGTCTTTTGCAAGAAACAAATCAATTATCAAATTTAAAATATATGAGTTAATTGAATTATTTGCTTACAAAAATGCGGATTCTGTTCATTCAGTTTCTTTTTTTTTAAAAGATTGGTTAACTTCAAAATGGGGAACAAGAGATGTAAATGTAGTGCCATGTTGTGTAGATAAGATAATTTTAAAAGAAAAAAACAATATTGATAATGAAATAAAATTTGTTTATGTGGGAAGCACCTCTTTTTGGCAGAAAATTGAATCTACAATTCGGCTTTATAAAACTATTGAATCCAAAGTGGAAAATTCATCTTTAACTATAATCACAAAAGAAAAAAAAGCAGTTACTCAGCTACTGAAAGATAATGGTGTGAGAAAATTTAAAGTTAAATCTCTTCTTCAAGAAGAGGTTCTCAGTGATTTAGTAAGTTATGACTTTGGTTTTTTATTAAGAGACAATATCCTAATGAATAATGTTGCATCACCAGTTAAATTTATTGAATATATTTCTAGGGGCGTTATTCCTATATTGTCAAGCGGGATAGGGGATTATTCTTCATTAGTAATTAAAAAAAAAATCGGTATAATTGTTAAAAATAATGAGATTGACATTAATCAAATCAATTTTTATTATAATGATAATGATATTTTAAATCGATTATATAAATGTTCAAGTAAATTTACTTGGGATTCACATTTAAAAACTTTTTTATTAAAATTTTAATTATTCATGAATAATATTATTGTTGGATTAATTTATTATAGCGGAATTTTTCACCTTTTCAAGAGGTTTATTTTTAAAAAAAATGTCTCCATAGTTTTATATCATGATCCAAAAACTGAAGTTTTTAAGAAACATGTAAATTTTTTAAATCGTCATTATAATTTTATATCAATCGATTTATTGGTAGATGCTATACATAATAAAGATTGGTCTAAAATACCTAACAACAGTCTAGTCATTACATTTGATGATGGTCATATTGGCAACTATAGCTTAATAAATATTTTAAAAGAATACAATATAAAATCAACTTTTTATTGCTGTTCAAATATTATTGGTTCAAAAAAACATTTTTGGTGGAAAAATTTAAATCCTTCAGAAATTGAAAAACTAAAAAAATTATCTAATAAAGAACGATTAAAGCAATTAAAAATTAGATATGATTATACTAATGATAAAGATTTTAGTGAAATACAAGCTTTAACAAAAGATCATATATCAGAATTAACAAAAATCTCTAATATTGGTTCTCATACCAAGTTTCATCCAGTTTTAACATGTTGTGATAGTCAGGAATTAAATGATGAGATTTATAATTCAAAAAGGTCAATTGAAAGAATAACTGACGCAACATGTGATCATTTTTGTTATCCAAACGGAGATTATAATAATAAAGTAATTAATGTAGTTAAAAAAACTGGTTATAAGTCAGCTCGAACTATTGACGTGGGCTGGAATAATGTTAATACAGACCCATACAAGTTAAAGATATCAGGAATTTCTGATGAAGCTTCATTACCCAAGTTAGTAGCCCAACTAACTGGTATAACAATGTTTATAAGATATTTTGTAAAAGGGGGCAGTTTAAAAGGATTATATAAATCAATAAAAGTTAGCAGTAAATGAGTCTAACATATAAGCATATAAGCACTTACAAAGAATTATGTGATATAAAAGATACTTGGGTAATACTAGATGAAAAAACAAAACATAAAAATATTTGTTCTTCATATGCATGGGTTCACACTTGGTGGATTACTTTTAATACAGTAGAAAATAATAAATTCGGATATAATAAGGAATTAGTTATCATTTGTGGCTACGATGATGATAATGAGTTAAAACTTATATGCCCACTAATGAAATTAAATAGAAAAAAAATAGGTGTAAATATTAGTTTTATAGAGTTTATTGGCCAGCAATGGGGTGGAGTATATTGTGATGTTATCTCCTCATTTCCTAAAAAAAACATCTTTAAAGAAATTCACAATTACTTGAAAACTCAAATAATATTTGATTGTATCTATTTAAGATATATTCCTGAAAAAACTAACTTTAATAATTATAATTTAAACCTCTTCGCCGAATGCCCGGAAATTGAATTATCTGATTATAATTCATACGAAAGTTATAAAACAGCCCATTATTCTAAAGGGCATAAGCAAAACCTGAGAACAGGAATCAATAGAGCAGTTAAAAATAACGATAAGAAAGAATCGTCAATAGAACCCTATAATTATAAGAATCTCAATATCATAATCAATTTATCAAAATCTAAATTAGTAGATTCAAAATCCTGGTTATATGGTGATTTAAATAAATTAAAATTTTACACAAGAATTCATGATTGTTTTAATTCTAATATTGTTTTTATTAAAATTAATGAAGTTCCAGTAGCCTACAGATCCAATGTCATTTTCAATAATTTAAAATTATGTACTGATGCTTCTTATGATCGAAATGCGCCTAAATATGAATTAGGGATTCATTCTGTAGACGAAAACATTAAAGATAGCTTTGATAAAAAAATAGATAGACATTCGTTAGGGCCCGGGTTAGATCCATACAAATTAAAGTTTACCAAAAATAAAAAGAAATTATATAGTCTTATTTCTAGGGGTAACTCTATTAAATCTTATTTAGTCACAGCATTATTTAAATACTTAAATAAATGAAATTTATAATTCTTGGTTTTCCTGAATATTTGTCGAATTTAATTTTTCATTTAAAAGATTCTGAGTTTTTAAATGAAAATAAAATTGATATTATTTTTGTTGAATCTATAAAACCTAATTATAGTTTTAAAAAAATAAAGCGATTATTAAAGACTTTCACAGTTTCAAAGTTTCTATATAAGATAATTTACAGGATGAATAAAACTAAATATGATTTAATAATAAATCATATTTTTCCTAAAAAAGATATTTTATTTTTAAAAAATTATAACAATATAAATTTAATTAAATACACTAGTCTAAATGAAATAAAAAATCTGGAGAGTTACGACCTTATGATTGTTGCTACTTTTGGTCAAAAAATACCATCCTCAATTTTCAGTAAACCCAAAAAAGGAACTCTAAATATACACCCTTCTTATTTACCAAAACAAAGAGGTGGATACCCAACGTATGTTCAGTCTTTTAAGTCAGAAAAATACAGTGGAACAACGATTCATTGTATGGGAGAAAAATGGGATAATGGAGATATTGTTATTCAAGATGAATACGAAGTGAGTTATGATATGAGTAATCATACAAGATTTTTGTTAAGCGCCAAATATGCTGCAATTTTATTGAATAGACTAAATGATAATAAGTTTAATTTCAATAAAATTAGTCAAAATGAAAATCAAATTTCATATTGTCATAAAATAATTAAGCCAATTCAAAAAATAGAAAATATTAATCAAATTTATCATCTTAAAGGCATTGTTCAAGCCAACTTTGCTAGCCATTTATTTCCTTTTACTTACATTTTTTACAGATTTAGGTTAATTTGTGTTTTGGATATAGAAGAAGTTTTTAATGAATTTAAATTTCCTCTCATTAAAAATAAAGTGAATATATTTAGAAAAAATGGAAATTTTTATTTAAACTTTTACGGTAAACTCTACATTTTAAAAAAATATTTATTCGGCAGTACATTGATTGTAAAATAGATAAAACACAAGTTGAAAGCTTATAGATTGTAAGAAATTTAATATTTATCATTAAGCTAACGTATATTATAGAATTAGATGAGTAAAATATTAATTTTAGGACCTAAAATGACTGAAAATAATCTAAGTTATGGCGGGGTTGTCGTGTTATTTAATGATTTTATAAATCAATTAAAAAAACACCATATAAATCATACCATAATAGATATAAATAAGAATAAATATAAATATAATTTATTCTTATTTATTGTAATAAATTTCAAGATTCTTTTAAATTTAAAAAAGCATTCTCATATTTCTCTTCATGGAACTGCGAATAATTTTATTTTTTTGGGCCCAATTCTGGTAATTTATTGTAAACTTTTTAATAAAAAATTATCTCTGAGAAAGTTTGCAGGAAATTTTGACAAAATTTATCAAAATAGTAGCTTTTATAAAAAAAAAATTATTGAGTTTATTTTAATGAATTCTGATTGTGTTTTTTTTGAAACAAAATACTTAATTGACTTTTTTATAAAGTTTAATGTTAATACTTATTGGTTTCCAAATGTTAGAAGCAAAAGTGAATTCAATACAGACTTAAATTTTAATAAAAAATTTATTTATGTAGGAAATATTCAAGAGGAAAAAGGAATAGATGATTTATTAAATGCCACTAAATACTTACCAAGTGATTATAGTGTTGATTTTTATGGAAACATAAAAGAAGATAAATATTACGACAAGGATAAATGGCAAAACAAAATTATCTCTTATGAAGGAGTAATTAAACCATCTGAAGTCCAAAAGAAAATTAGTGAATATGATGTGCTGATATTACCAAGCTATAGGGAAGGTTATCCAGGAGTAATAATTGAAGCTTTTTCTGTTGGGGTTCCTGTTATTGCAACAGAATTGAAAGGTATCTCAGAAATAGTAAAGAATGGTGTTTCAGGAATTTTAGTTCCCACAAACAATCCAGTTAAATTATCTGAAGCTATTAAATACTTTGATAATGAAAATTATTTACAGTTCTGTAATGATGCAAAACTTTCATTTAATAATTTTGAAACAACAATTAAAACAAATGAAATAATAAAATTGATTTTAAATGAATCTTAACTTATTAAAAAAAATGTATACAAATTCACCTTTTTGGTTAAAGTATTTGTATGCTAAAATTCCATTTTATATTCGAAATGGAAGTACATATAATAAATGGCGCTCAAGTATTGACTCAACAAATATTATTCAAAGAGACCCTCTAGAAACTGTTAAATATGGTATTTCAAACTTTCAATTTTATAAGGATTTTTATTATGGATTAGATACTGATAATTTCGAAAATCTCCCTCTGTTAACAAAAGATAGAATTCAAAACTCCTTAGGTGAATTTGATAATAATAATTCATCTAAATTTTATGTTACCACTGGAGGAGTTACCGGTAAACCAGGAAAGTTTTATCAATCAAATAATATTTGGTTCAAAGAGCTAGCTTTTGTTTACAATTATTTCGAGGGATTTGGTTATAACCCCACTAAAATAAAAGCTTCATTTAGAGGAGGGGATTTTAGTGATTTAAAAAAAAACAGGTATTGGCTTTACAATCCAAATTATAATGAATTTCATTTCTCTCCTTTTCATCTAAATCAAAAAACTGTTGAGTGTTACGTAAGTAAATTAAATAAGTTAAAACCAAAATACTTTCATGGTTATCCTTCTGTATTTATAACTCTAGCGAAACTCATGGTTAAACAAAATCTAAAATTAGACTACACCCCAAGTACTATTTTTCTGATTTCTGAAGGTTTTACTGAAAGGAATATAGATTTTTTGAGAGTATTTTTTAAGTGTGAGGTAAGTTCCTTTTATGGACATAGTGAAAGGTTAGTTTTTGCACCAGCTGATAAAGAATTAAAAAGTTATACTCCAAATTTAGTATATGGATATTTTGAACTTATAGATAAAAATGGTAATGTCATCAGAGAAAATAATATTGATGGAGAAATAGTTGGAACAAGTTATGATAATTTAGCAATGCCGTTAATTAGATACAGAACAGGTGATTATACTAGTTATATAGATTTTAAAACAAAAACTTTTGCCCCAATAACAGGGAAATGGGGCCAGATGTCGTTAGTTGGATTAGATAACGAAGAAATAACACTCACATCACTGAACTTGCACTCTGAAGAGTTAGATAACATACTTAAAGTTCAGTTCGTACAAAAAGAAAAAGGAAAAGTAACTATGTTTCTTATTTTTCAAAAAAATACTAAAAAAAATGACTTAAACCTAATAGAAAAATTATTAACTGAAAGAGTTGGTTCAACAATAAATTTTAAAGCTGTTGAATGCGAGAAGTTTAAATTAAACTCTAGAGGAAAAGCCCCTTTGATAATTAACACAATATCCGTTTGAAAAAAATAACACTAATTCTTAATACAGTCAAATATCTTAAGGTTAAACAGGTTTTTTATAGGTTAATTTATTTTTTGAAGTCTAAATTATCCAAAAAAAAATACCAATCAGATTTAAAAGACTTTATAGAACCCATTAAATGGAATAACTCAATTCATAAACCAACTTCTTATTTAGGAGATTTTAATTTTAATTTTTTAAATATTAAAAAACAATTTAATGATAAGATTAATTGGAATGAGGAAGAATATGGGAAACTGTGGACATACAACTTGAATTACTTCGATTTCTTAAACCAATCAGCTATAGAGCAATCTGAAGCATTGTTATTAATGCAAGATTATGTTGATAGATCGGAGGAATTGAAAGATGGTTTAGAACCATATCCAACCTCACTTCGTTGTATTAATTGGATTAAATATCTATCCAAAGAAAATATTCAGGACGAAGTTATTAATAAATCATTATACAATCAATATATAAAATTATTAGATAATTTAGAATATCATCTCTTAGGAAATCATCTTTTAGAAAATGGGTTTTCATTATTATTTGGAGCTTATTATTTTAAAGATGATGAGCTGTATTCTAAGGCGAAAAAAATCATTGAAGAAGAATTAGAAGAACAAATTTTACAAGACGGAGCCCATTTTGAACTCTCTCCAATGTATCATCAAATTATTCTAGATAGAGTTTTAGATTGTATATGTTTAGTCAAAGAAAACGCTTGGAAAGAAAATTTAGAATTTTTATATCTGATGAAATTAAAAGCAACAGAAATGATGAGTTGGTTGAGTGAAGTTACTTTTAAGGATGGTATCATTCCAATGGTCAATGATAGTGCATTCGGAATTGCTCCAGACACATCTTCTCTACTAGAATATGGAAAAAACTTAAAAATACTTCCTCGAAAAATAAAACTCTCAGCTTCTGGATATCGCAAATTCACAAATGACTCTTATGAATTGTTTACTGATGTTGGAGAAGTCGGACCTACATATCAACCTGGACATGCACATGCTGATACCTTTAGTTTTATATTAAAAACAGATAAACCTTTGATTGTAGATACAGGATTATCTACATACAATATGGGGGAGGTAAGAGAAGAAGAGAGGTCTACTATATATCATAATACAGTTACTATTAATGATGAAAATTCTTCAAAAGTTTGGGCAGGGTTTAGAGTTGCTAATAGAGCGAATGTAACGATTAAAAAAGATAGAGAAAACGAATTAGTTGCATCACACAATGGTTACAAAAACAAAGGAGTCAAACATACAAGAAGCTTTAAAGCCAATGCATCAGAAATTTTAATTAATGATTTCATTAACAAAGATATAGAAGTACAAGCTCACTTTCACTTTCATCCAGATTGTAAACTAGAAGTGAATTCATCAAATAAAGAAGTGAAGTTTAATAATATTACGATTATTTTTGACGGCTCTAATGAATTAAAGAAAAGTACGTATCAATATGCGCAAGGTTATAATAATAAACTTGAGGCTGAAAAGATTACGATAACATTCATAAACTCATTAGAAACAAAAATTAAAATACAAGGTTAATGACTATCATATATTTTTATCAATATTTTACTACACCCAAAGGTTCTTATGGAACTCGTGTTTATGAATTTACCAAAAAGTGGGTAGAAAAAGGACACAAAGTAATTGTGGTGACCAGTGTGTATGCGAAGTCAGATATTAGAGCGACAAAGTTTTTAGAGACACAAGAGATAGATGGAATTACATTGAAGATTATCAATGTTACTATAGATAATAAGCAATCGTTCTTAAAAAGAATTTATACGTTTTTAGTCTATAGTTTATTCTCTATTTCTTATGCTTTAACATTAAAATTTGATATAGTGATAGCAAGCTCAGGCCCAATAACAGTAGGTGTTCCAGGACTAGTAGCTAAAATATTTAGAAGAAAGAAGTTTGTCTTTGAAGTAAGAGATCTTTGGCCGGAAGGACCGATAGAATTAGGAGTTCTAAATAATAAACTCATTCAGAAAGCATCTTATGCTTTTGAAAAGATTTGCTATAAAAGCTCTAGTTTAGTTGTGGCGCTTTCACCAGGTATGAAATCAAATATTACAGATAGATTTCCCGAGACGAATGTTATTTCTGTAACCAACTCAGCAAATATTGAATTGTTTTCCTCACCTAAAGAAGCAATTACACACCCACAACTTGTTGGAAAAAAGTTTGCTATTTATACAGGGAATATCGGATTGGTAAACAATTCGGAATTACTGTATAGAACAGCCAAGAAACTAAAAGAACAAGGCAGAGGTGATATTGCTATTGTTTTGATTGGTGATGGACAACAAAAAGAGGAGATCATGAAAAAATCGGAAGGTTTAAATACAATTCTCTTTTTAGGATTGATGCCGAAAATTGAATTAATCAATTATGTAAAGAATGCATTAGTTTCTTTAATTCCGTTGAATGATACTCCGATGTTATCTACATCGTCACCAAATAAATTATTTGAAAGTATGGCGGCGGCAGTTCCAGTAATCCAAACAACTAACGGTTGGATCAAAGAAATGTTAGAGGAGAGTCAATCAGGATTTACAGTCAGTCCAACAAACGAAGATGAGTTGTTTGATAAATTAATATTTCTAGCTGATAACCAAATTGAAGCTGAAAAAATTGGAAAAAGAGGTCTTGAATTTGCTAGGCGTAACTTTGATAAAAACATACTATCCGAAAGAATGATTAAAGCAATCGAAAAAATTCAAAACAATGATTAAAGAAACAATAATTAAAAAGCACATTAATTTTGATAATGATCTGAATATGTTTGATGAAAAATTATCATTGAATATTAAGGGGGTAAATATACTTGTGATAGGTGGTGCTGGTACAATAGGATCTAGTTATATCAAACAAATATTAAAATACAAACCCTCAAAAATAACAGTTGTAGATATTAATGAAAATGGGTTGACAGAATTAACTCGAGACTTGAGAAGTTCAAACTTACTAGATTATAATCCAGAATACATTACGTATCCAGTAAATTTGTTAAGTGATACTTTTGATAAAATTTTTAATTCAGACACTTGGCAAGTAGTTGCTAATTTTTCAGCTCATAAACATGTCCGTTCAGAAAAAGATAAAATTTCTGTGGAAGCTTTAATTAAAAATAATGTCTTTGGAGCAATCAAGCTTTTAAATCTTTGCGAGTTAAACCCACCAAAATATTTTTTTAGTGTTTCTACCGATAAAGCTGCTAATCCAGTAAATATCATGGGGGCTTCAAAAAGCTTAATGGAAAAATTAATTTTATCAAAGAAAAATAATTTTAGAGTGTCAACAGCTCGATTTGCAAATGTTGCTTTTTCTAATGGAAGTTTATTGGATGGCTTTATATATAGGTTAAATAAGAAACAACCTCTTTCATGTCCAGAGGATATTAAACGCTTTTTTGTAACTCCAGAACAATCTGGTCAAATATGTTTATTGGCTACTTTCTTGGGTGAAACAGGAAATATTTTCTTCCCAAAGTTAGACTTTGATAAAGATCAGATATATTTTAAAGAAATTGCATTAGATTTTTTAAAGGAGAACGGATTTGAACCAGTTTTAGTAAAGTCAGAAAAAGAAGCGAAAGAATTTGATTTTGATAAGTATCCTACAAAATATCCAATCTATTTTTTTAAGACTGATACATCAGGAGAAAAAACTTATGAAGAATTTTTTACAGAGGAAGAGAATTATGATATAAACACTTATGATTCTCTAGGTTTTATAAATCCATCCGAAATTAAAATCTCTTTTGAAGACGTAAAAGCTGATTTTGAAGGTGTATTTAGTAACCCTAACTCTGATAAGTCAGATATTGTAACTATTATTAAAAAATATGTCCCAGATTTTATGCACATAGAAACTGGTAAACACTTAGATCAAAAAATGTAAATTATGTACAACTTTTTTAAACGACTATTAGATGTTATAGTTAGCTTGACTGCTCTAATTATTCTTTTACCTGTTTTTATTCCGATTATTATCATCTTAAGACTTTCTGGAGAAGGAGAAGTTTTTTATTTTCAAGAACGTTATGGAATATATAATTCAAAATTTCAAATATGGAAATTTGCAACAATGCTTAAAAACTCTATGAATATTGGAACTGGTAGTATTACCCTTCAAAATGATCCAAGAGTTACAAAAATTGGATCCTTTTTAAGAAAAACAAAGATTAATGAACTCCCACAAATTATTAATATTTTAAAAGGAGATATTAGTTTGGTAGGTCCAAGGCCATTAGTAACTAAAACTTTTTCTGCATATAATGAAGAGGTACAATCTAAAATATACAATGTAAAGCCTGGCCTTACGGGAATAGGTTCTATAATCTTTAGAGATGAGGAATCAATTATCTCAGCTGTTAAAGATGAAGATCCTCATGAGTTTTACAAACGTATTATAGCACCTTATAAAGGTGAGCTCGAAATGTGGTATCAATCAAACAATTCTTTTTTCTTAGATTTACAATTAATTTTCATGACTGCCTGGGTGATTTTAGTTCCAACTTCAAAACTTTATGAAAAATGGTTTAGATATTTACCAAAGCGTAGTTTTTAAAAAAAATATAAATATGCCATTCGACCCAAAATCAGCAAAGAAAGCAGGAAAAAGATCCAAAAGAGGACCTGCTAAAAAAGAAGGACCTTCCATTAAAGAAAAGATGGAACTACTTTATGAAAAAGTGTTGGATGATTTGCTTATAAATCAAGACAAGCTTACTAAAACAGAACGGGTAAAACTCTTTGTAACCCTTTCTAATTATATCTTTCCTAAAACAAAATCTGTTCGAGATCAATTTACGATTAAACAATTAAAAGAAATAGAGAAACAAGGATTTATGGACAGAGATCCAGATCCCACCAAATAACTTTAAATTTTTTAAACTTCTTAATGAGTTATAAAGAAACGCTTTATTTTATTGCCAAATGTTTGACTATTTCTTTGGAAGATAAGAATAGACAAGAAATAGAAAAGCAATTACAATCAGACACTATAGATTGGGACGCTGTTGTAAAAGTGAGTACAGCCCATTATGTGTTTCCTGCATTGTATTGTAATTTAAAACGCGCAGATTTCTTGCAGTATTTACCTCATGAGTTGGTTAACTACATGGAGCATATTACCGATATAAACAGGGAGCGGAATAAACAAATAATTTCACAAGCAAATGAATTAAACAATGTTTTATTAGCGAATCACATCACTCCTATATTTTTAAAAGGAACGGGGAATTTATTAGCAGAATTATATGAAGATATCGCTGAGCGAATGTCAGGTGACATTGATTTTATTTTTTCAAAAGAAGACTATTCAAAAGCGATAACAGTTTTAAGGGATAATGGGTATTCTGAAGTACATAAGTATAAATATTATTCTCCTGGTGAAGGAAGACATTACAGAAGGCTTCAAAAAGAGAATAATATTTCAGCTATAGAAATTCATAAAGATCTTTTGAGTATAAAAAAATATACCAACGAATTTAATTACAGCTTTGTAGCGAAAGATACTCAGATTATAAATGATGTTACTGTTCTAAGTTATTCAAACAAACTAAATTTATCCATCATTGCGAATCAAATAAATGATAATGGTTTTTATTATAAAGCCATGGCTTTACGAAATGCCTATGATGTTTTTTTATTGTCTAAAAAAACGAGTGCAAAAGATGCGATGAATACTTTAGACAAACTTGAACATCCCTTAAATTGTTTTTTAGCAGCTTGTTATGAAGTTTTTGATAGGGTAGATAGTTTAATATATAATCCAACCGCAAAAACAGCCTCTTATTTGATTGCTTTTAATAGTCAGTTTACCAATCCAATACCAACAAAAAGACAACCCAAGCGTATCAAGGTTTATCTATTTATAAAATTAAGAGTAAACATTCTTTATAAATCCATAATATACAAAGAGTATCGAATTTGGTTATTTAATTTGTTAACTGATAAAAATTGGTACAAAGAAAAACTCGTTCAGTTAGGAATAAAAAAATAAAATTACCAAATAACTCCCGCTTGTTGCATAAATAAATCGGCCAGTGCATCTTTATTCTGATGCGTACCAATATAAGTTAAAAATGTACTTTCTTTAGAATGCCCGGTAATGTTCATAAGTAAGGGTGTTTCTATTTTTCCATAATAGTTAGAGGCAAATGAGCGCCTCATAATATGTGAGGTTACAAATTCATACTTCGGCGCATTTACAATTTCTTTTCTTCGAGTCTTCGGGTTATTTTTAAACCCACTTACCATCCCATTTATTCCTGCTATTCTGCAAAGTGCTTTAATTTGTTTATTAAACACCACTTGAGAAACTCTTCTTGGAAACTCATTCTCTAACAGTTCAATAACTAAAGGATCTGCCACACCAACAGTCACCGATTTCCTCGTCTTTTGTTGAATAATATCGATATACAAGCCAGTAGTCGCTTTTCTAAGATTATTAGGACTCAACTTTAATAAATCTGAGACTCGCTGCCCTATACACAATCCAATCAATAACCAACTATAACTATCTGTATATGCTGCTGGGATATACTTTAATCCCTTTAATGCTTTTATCTCTGATGGATTTAAAATATGAAGAATTCGGTCTGAACTTTTCTGTTTAAAAGATTCTATATAAGTAGAGTAAGGATTTACTTCCAAGCCACTTTTCTCAGCATCACGCAAAATAATCTTCAATAATTTTAAAAGCTGACCGCAGTAATTATCACTATACTGCTGTTCAATTTTTAGAAAACGGGTAAAAGATTCGGCGGTATATTTGTCAATAGAATTCAAATACAATCTTTCAGATTTCTCAGATTCATAGGCTTTTACAATCCGAAATAAAGATTTATATGTCCGAATAGTATTATGTGCCAAGCCCACCGTTCCATAACCTTGAACTCTTTTTGTGGCAGAATTAGAAATAAAATGCTCCAAATAATCTAAAAATAAGATAGATTTTTCTACTTTTAGGGGTGTCTTATGTGTCTTTATTTGTGGTTTTTTATAGAAATTAACGTTCATATAACGTATGTTATTTTAATTATTTAACATAAATATAACTTGTATATATTTATAATTTAACAAAATATGAGCTAATTTATAACAAGTTATCCTACTTAAATATACGTTATTTATTTAAAATATAAAAGTTAAATATCACATTATAAAGGAGTTATAGTGATTTATTTTTGAAACAACTACGGACTGTAGTCATTAAAAATATCACGATCAAGTTTCTGAAAACTAGCTAAGATTTACACAGTAATCTCAAAAATTAGTATTTTGTACGTTGCCGCTTTCAGGATTTACTAAGGTTAGTTGATATCCTTTTAATTTGAATAATTCGTCTTTTAATGCTTCGAGCTTACTTTTTATAATTTCATGGGTATTTAGAAAAAATTCATGTCCATGAACATCTCTATTTTTATCGTAAAAGCTAGTAGTGAACAGAGTGACAAAAGTCTAGGCTGTTTGATCCCGATGATGATCGGGAGAGTTCCTAGACTTTCACGAAGGAACAAAATAGCTTAAGATAAAAGTAGGAAGTTCTAGACTTTTTGATACTTTTTTGGCAATGAAAAAAGTATGGCATTATAAAATACGTTTTTCTATCTCATTAATGAATAAAAATCGACTTAAGGAGATTAACGAACTCCAATACATAGCAGCGCGTGGGCTAAACAAAAATCAAGACTCACTTTTATTTTTCAAAAATTCTACAAGATATTTCACTATCGCGTCCAGACCGCAAGCTCTTTGGATTCTTACCGTTTCATAGAAATTGAATTTTCATAAAAAATAAAAGTATGTCGGTTTTAGACGCTGATAGTAGTACTATTTCTTTTTTCTTTTAAAAAAACATTTTAATTGAAAAACACAAATAGAAAAGTACAAATCAATTTAAATATGTTCATGAACATCTCTAGTTTTATCGTAAAAGCTAGTAGTGAATGAAGTGTCAAAAGTCTAGGCTGTTTGATCCCGATAATAATCGGGAGAGTTCCTAGACTTTCACGAAGGAACAAATAGCTTAAGATAAAAGTAGGAAGTTCTAGACTTTTTGATACTTTTTTGGCAATGAAAAAAGTATGGAATTATAAAATAGGTTTTTCTTTTTTCATTTTGCCTTGATGCAAAACGAAACAAAAAATCAAGACTTATTTTATTTTGCTTTAATTCTACAAGATATTTCACTATCGCGTCCAGACCGCAAGCTCTTTGGACACTCAGCCGTTTCATATCTTTTGAATTTCTACGAAAAATAAAAGTATGTCGGTTTTAGACGCTGATAGTAGTACTATTTCTTTTTTCTTTTAAAAAAACATTTTAATTGAAAAACACAAATAGAAAAGTACAAATCAATTTAAATATGTCCATGAACATCTCTAGTTTTATCGTAAAAGCTAGTAGTGAATGAAGTGTCAAAAGTCTAGGCTGTTTGATCCCGATAATAAT